>SXGR01461690.1_pt1 | contig 64659 bp, 43 predicted proteins | sample 3174711 | NCBI WGS metagenome assembly SXGR01 (sample SAMN11356860, study PRJNA531348) | freshwater metagenome | isolation source: freshwater sample F1-60 | place: China: Fuxian Lake, Yuxi | collected 2017-12-25 | reverse complement strand
TGCAACAAATTTTCCGCCGACTGATCCAACATGATGTGGAACAGATGATAATAACTTTATGTTTTCGCCAACACGCTTTGCATTTAGCTGTGCATCAAAATCAGCTTCAATTTTTAATTGCTTATCTGAATTTTTAAAACCAGTAATGGATTTTTGAGCAGTTAATGATGTAGCGCAAATAAATAATAGCGCAAGGGGTGCAAATATTTTTTTCATGGGAATAATTTGAATCTTTGAAATTTTATTTAGTAAAATGCGATTAGTGTTTACGGCTTTTCAATACTTCTTGATAAGTATTGGGTATAATCGGGAAGTTTATATTCGTATACTTCCTGCATAAATTTTGAAGTGATTAAAAAATCAGCCGTAGTGCGATCGCAAGCCATGGGTAGGTTCCAGGCCACCACCAATCTTAGCAATGCTTTTACATCACTGTCATGTGGCTGTGCCTCCATGGGGTCAAAAAAGAAAAATACCATATCAATATCACCCGAAGCAATCATGGCACCTATTTGTTGATCCCCACCCAATGGACCGCTTAATACTTTTGTAATTTTTCGATCCAGCGCTTCCTCGATTAATTTACCTGTGGTACCCGTAGCAACTAACTTGTGTTTTGCTAAAGCTTTTTTGTTATAGGTAGCCCACTCTATTAAGTCCTTTTTTTTATTGTCGTGCGCTATTAGTGCAATTTTCTTTTCTTTTTCAAAACGACGCATATGTTCTTTCATGATCTAAATATTTTAAAGTGTGGCTACTTACTTGCAAATTTACTAACTAGTGGAATAGCGACCAAGGTAATTAATATAATTGGAATGGGTATTGATAGTTGATAAAGTAATATAAAAATAATTAGTAAAAAAAGGGGATAGGTAAAAAGTAAAACAGCAAACAAAACTGAATCATAAAAAACTGTATTTTTTGTTACGCGTGCAACAAAACGACGCAATGGAAAATAATAGGGTGCTTGTAAATAATAAATGGCACTCGCAAAAGCAAATATTAATTTGCGCGCCAAAGAATTATTAACAGGAGGCACAATGGGTGTAATAATATTTTCATTTAGTAATGCAAAAACCGCACTGTTAAATTCAACACGATCCTTAGCCGTGATGATTGTTTTAGTGTATGGAAAATTATTATAAACCACATTAACATACTTGCCGACGCCGCGGAAATTATCATACCCTATTCCCACCACATGAATATTTGGAAATACCCCAAGTTCCTGGGTGCCCTGTAAAATACGAGTTGTTCCTTTTTTAAATGGTTGTAGTTCATTGGTATTTAAACAAATGCCTTCAATAAAAATTAATACTGCTTCCCCTTTGGCTAATAAGTTTTTTGACGCTACAAATGCATACTCATTTAAATTCAAAAATTCTCTGCCCTCCCGCAAACGATAAACAGGAATCATATTTAAAAGCCCCAACAAATAGCGATGATGCTTTTTAGTAAATACGTCTCCTCTTGCTAAAAAATAAACTCTTCTGCTATACTGCGCGCCAATGATTACTGCATCTAAAAAAGAATTGGGATGATTTGCAATGATTAATAATGGCCCCTTGGTATTTACTAGCGATTTATTTTTAATGTAAATTTCTTTACAAAAAATAAACAAGGCAACACGTATCAATAATTTAAGCAGATAAATCAAGGAGTAAAGTTTGTATAAATATAAAAAAACCGCACCATAAATGATGCGGTTGTACTAACTAACTAAAAACAAAAACTCTTGACTATTTTGAAGCGGCAGCCTCAACATTAGCGGCTATTTTAGCCCTAATCTTAGCTTCAATTTCATTGGCCATTTCTGGATTGTCGTGTAATATTGTTTTTACTGAATCGCGGCCCTGTCCTAGTTTGTTGGCATCATAACTAAACCAGCTTCCTGATTTTTGTATGATCTCTAATTCTACGCCCATATCAATAATTTCTCCAATCTTGCTAATTCCTTCTCCAAAAATAATTTCAAACTCAGCAGCTCTGAATGGCGGTGCCACTTTGTTTTTAACCACTTTTACTTTTACTCTATTTCCGATGGCTTCATCACCATCTTTAATTTGTGCCATTCTTCTAATATCTAAACGAACTGAAGCATAAAACTTTAATGCATTACCGCCAGTAGTTGTTTCTGGGTTACCAAAAACGATACCAATTTTTTCACGAAGCTGATTAATGAAAATACAAATCGTGTTTGTTTTATTAATAGTCGCTGTTAATTTTCTTAATGCCTGACTCATCAAACGCGCGTGTAGCCCCATTTTCGAGTCGCCCATCTCACCTTCTAATTCACTTTTTGGAACAAGTGCTGCAACAGAATCTATTACTAATACATCAATGGCACCTGATAATATTAAGCGATCTGCAATTTCTAAAGCTTGCTCACCATAATCAGGTTGAGAGACTAATAAATTATCTACATCAACGCCTAATCTTTTTGCATAGGCACTATCAAATGCATGTTCCGCATCTATAATTGCACACATTCCACCCTTCTTTTGTGCTTCTGCAATTACATGAATTGCAACAGTAGTTTTACCTGAAGATTCTGGTCCGTATATTTCTACGATTCTTCCTTTTGGTAATCCACCAATACCCAAGGCTGTATCCAAACCAATGGAACCTGTTGAAATTACTTCCTGAGGTTCTTGGCTGCGCTCATTCATCATCATCACGCTTCCTTTGCCGTAATCCTTATCAATTTTATCGATTGTTAATTTTAAGGCTTTTAATTTTTCTACATTTGGGTTGCTCATGGTTAATCGTTTTATGTTTTCTTTAATATTTATGTAAAGATAGGGATAAAGTGTTAATAAACTAAAATATTTAGTATTTTTTTACTAATTTGATTAGTTTTTTACTAATTATGAATTAAATCATTGATATTCAATTGATTAAAATTTAGTAATCAGCGAAACTTTCATCTAAAATAGTGAAATTAGTTAGTAAAAAGTGGCTAAAACAACAACATCGACCTAAAAAGTCGATGTTGCATAGTAATTAAAAATAGGTTGCTCCTACAACTTCACCATCTTAAACTGTTGGGCTATTTTATTATCATTCGAGGTTACTCTGACGATATAAGTACCCCTAGCTAGTTGACCAAGTTGTATTTTAGTTCCTGCTGTTATATTTTGCTGAGTGGCCACTTTTGATCCTGTGGCTACATCATAAACTTCTATGTTTAGTTTTTGATACCCCTTCACGATAAAATCAAAGTTCAGTTGATTAATAAATGGATTGGGGGCTAGTTTGATAAACTCATCTTTACTTAGATTAATAATATCCGTTACTAAATAATAATAAGCTGCACTCATTACACTGGTGCAACCATTGGTCGTTGTTTTTGCTGTGTAGGATCCAGCGATAGTTGGTTTATACTTTTGCGAAGTATCAGTAATCGCAGATCCATCTTTATACCACGTAGTCCCCGGTGCGCCTGATACTAAGAAGTTTGCAGTATCTCTTGATATGGTAGGTGCAGAAGGGATACCGTATTTTTTTATTTGTATAGTATCTGATGATATAACACATCCTACACTATCGGTTCTTGTTACAAATAATTTTGTACTATCTGTAAAAGTTTTATTACTCGGGTGCGTCAAATCACTTTTTGTTCCATAATACCACTTTATTGTATCACCTTTATTGATATTCGTAATAGATAATTTAATAGAGTCGCCGTTACAGAAGGAATATTTAGTAGTATTGAAAGTGGGTTTTGAAATTCCAACACAGGTTGCTTGATATAATATTGCGGTTCTTTTTATATCCCAAAAATCAAACATAAGAAGTGCATTTTTAGTTTTAGTATAATTAGGATATTTTACTAATTGCATTTCGAAGAAATAATTCGAATCCACTTTTTTATTTGTTTCATGTATTATATCTCTAATAAATTTCTTTTCCATTTTACCATTCACATATTGATAGTAATATCCAAGGGTGGGGCTTCCATCAATATAATATTTTGGATCAAGACCCCAAGAACCTGGTATCCATTCTGGCCCTTTATTATTTTCATCTATTTCTAGCATGTGAGAGACCAAATCAACACCTCTGTCTATTCCATTATCATTAAAAAATTTGCTTGTAAGATCCTTCCCATTTAAACCTAGCACCTTCCATCCGTATGCAAATTTAGGTTTATTAACTCTGTGATTATTTTGATAATACCCGCCCAATATAATTTCTTCTTCTCCATCCATATCAATATCCAATTTATTTGCATACCTAAACGAGTGAACCATAAACCTAAAATAATCATCCCCCGCATTTTTAGGATTATCAGCACCTGATTTAGAATACTTTTCAGGTATTAAAATAGAATCTCTATTTATTTTAAAAGTGTTGATTTTTTTAGTTATAAAATTATAATTAGCGAGCGTAAAGTTTGAATAGTCATAAATAGTATAACCATTTGATAGACTATCTAATGCTAACGCATAGAATTCGTTTTTATTAACTGCGTCAACTATATTAAAAACCGGGTAGCTACTTATTGGTGGGCTAATCTTTTCATTCCATAGATTTGACAAGTTTTTTTCTATTTCATAAAACTTTTTTAGCTTTTTATCATATTTATATACACTAATTCTTATGGGCTCCCAGGTGTTGGTTGATATATTTATATATTTATCTTGAGATGAAGCAATTATTTCATCTGCTCCGTCATTATCAATATCGGCCGCATATGTCGACATCACTCTAATATTTTTTTCATCTAAACTAAGCGTGTCGAAACTCTTACCATTATTTATGAATACACGATCTGGCCAATTATCACCTATCATATCAGTATTGTATATTCTATTGCTATCTGCCCCATGATAATTACTAGTTAAATACATATAATCGCTAAGCCCATCTCCATTAAAATCTGCAAATTCACCATACCACATATCTCCTTTACCCTTAATCACATAATTTGTGTCTAAAACATATTTTCCATTTTTATTTTGTAGAAATATGCCTTTAAGATATTCTCTAGTTATAGTGTTGTGAGGATGAAATTCAAATGTTAAATCCATTAGGCCATCTTTGTTAAAGTCAAATACTTCAATCCCTTGATTGGTTCCAACTTTTCTATCTCTAAAATTGCCTACATTACCGGAAGCCAATGTATCGATACCGCCATTATTCCTCTTTAACCACGAATAAAATCCTTCTGGAAAAACTAGAATACTATCTTTTACAATCCACTTTTGAGAATAGCCCTCATTAAAAAAACTAATAAATAATACAAAGCAAATAAGAATATACTTCTTCCCCATACAATAAAATTGTTAAGTTATTAAATAACCTTTGGGGGTATTGAAAATTACGATTTATATATTAACTGCTAAAAACTAAATAGCCACCGGTGTGCGGTGGCCTTAATTAATTCTATATTTTGGGAGGCTATTAAAGCTCTTTTAAAAACACTTTGCGGTATTCCACTTTCATGGTTTTGGAAACATGTACTTGGAAACCCAATAAACCGCTCATTTTGCGCTTTTCAGGGTCCTCATCTGTAACCTCACTCATTAATACACCATTAATATAGTGTTGCATGTGGTTGCCCCTTACGATAATATGGATATCATTCCAGTCGTTGGTTTTAATTTTAGCTTTTAAAGAATCTGCATTTCCAACTGAGCCTGTGATAGTAGGTTTAAGATCGGTTTTTAAAACAGCTATCTCACCACGCTTTGCTAAAAAGCCCCGACCACGCTCCTCATAGTTTTGTCCAGTGTAAACATTACCACCATCGATATCTGCTTGGTATCCTTTTAATGCGTATTTAATAGTAGGAAGCTCCTCACTTCTATAATTAATACCACTATTGCCTTCCGCGCTTATGCGATACTTTGCTTTTAATTCAAAATCGGCAGGTAAGCTTTCGCGGTAGATTAAAAAGGTATTTGTTTTAATGGGCGTTTGTGGTGTTACCTCTCCAACAAAACTATTGTCCTTCACTTTCCAAAAAGTGGTATCGGCTTCCCAACCCGCCATGGACTTGCCATTAAATATTTTAACAAAGCCGTCCTTCTTTTGTTGTGCATTCGTTGTAACTGTATTACCCAATAAACAAATGGCGATTACAATTCGGGAAAGATTTTTTTGATTCATTTAATTTTAAATTAATTTTTATCTGCCATTTTATTTAACACCACAATCCTTCCAACTACGAGAGGCCGCTGAAGCAGCAACTGCGTCACAAACTTTTTGTGTATCCAAAGCTTCTTTAAAAGTAGGAGAACATGATTCGCCCGTTTCAATGCTTCTTAAAAAATCAGCGGCTTGATGTACAAAAGAATGTTCATATCCAATACTCAATCCTGGAACCCACCACTTGTCCATATAAGGATGATCGCCGTCGGTGATATGTATGGTTCTCCAACCCTTTAGTTTTGATTCATCGGTGTTATCATAAAACTCTAATCTATTTAAGTCATGTAAGTCCCAACGAATAGATGCATTCGCGCCATTAATTTCAAAAGTATATAATGCTTTATGTCCGCGTGCATATCTGGTAGATTCAAACAAGTCCAATGAACCATTATTAAAATGACACAAGAAAGAACATGCATCGTCAATTTTCACCTCTTCTACTTTTCCTGTTAATTGATGCATACGTTGCTTAACAAATGTCTCGGTCATAGCAGATACATCTTTAATGCCGCCATTCAACCACATCGCTGTATCAATACAGTGTGAAAGTAAATCACCCAACACACCCGAGCCAGCTACGGCTGCGTCCATGCGCCACAATCCTTCACCACCTTGCGGTAGCGCCTCGTTGATTGTCCAGTCCTGTAAAAAGTTGGCGCGGTAGTGATATATTTTTCCCAGCTTACCCGAGTCAATAATTTGTTTTGCTAAAGTAACTGCTGGTAAACGACGATAGTTATACCAAACGGTATTTTTTACACCTGCTTTTTCAATGGCGTCTACCATTAATTGTGATTCTGCTAAATCGCGCGCTAATGGTTTTTCACATAAGATCATTTTTCCTGCAGCTGCTGCAGCGATTGCAATTTCAGCATGTGTATCATTGGGTGTACATATATCTACTGCATCAATATCCGCGCGCGCGATAATTTTTCTCCAATCAGTTTCAAAACTTTCATAGCCCCATTGTTCTGCAAATGCTTTTGCTTTTGTTTCATTACGAAAACAAACTGCTTTTAACACGGGTGTATATTCAAGATCAGGTAAAAAGTTAGGCACACGACGATAGCCGTTTGAGTGTGTGCGTCCCATAAATCCGCCACCGATTAATCCAATATTTAATGTTTTTTTAGTTGCCATATTTTTAATAATTAAAATAGTTTATTGTAAAAATTATTCTGCTTCATACCAACCATGTTGGTCGCGTACTTTAATCATAGATGCTAATATATCATTCCATGTTTGTTGTTTGGTCATTACTTCATTCGGGAACATACAACCATCCCAACAAATATGTTTAAACGCTTTTGTTAATGCACCATCCTCATTGCGTAGCCAAAATCCTGCATGCTTTGCGATATCTAATTTACCATTTGGATCAAGGGCTTGACAGTGACGACCTGTTTTATCATGCGCACCTGTGCCATGAACGGTTCCGTCGTTTTGTGCAACATGAAAATCAAGTGTCCATGGGCGTAAGACTGCCGTTAATTTTTTTAATCCAGCATCTAATGTTGCTTGATCATTCCAATCAAAATTTTCTGGTAAGATGCGATCCTGTGGACTATTGTATCCTAATAAATATAAAAGTGTGTGTGCCATATCCGCTTGGAATCCAATGTTTGGTCGATCTACTGATTCTAAAGTTTCAATCATTGCGGTCCAGCTATGCATTCCACCCCAACAAATTTCTCCTTCTGCTGCTAATTTTTCTCCAAAATCTGCGGCCACATCACAAGCTTCTCTAAAAGTTGCTGCGATTAATTTTGTGTTGTTCACTGGATCTGCGCTCCAGGCTTCTGGCTTACTCGCTGAATCAATTCTTATAATACCACTTGGCCTTACACCATACTCTTTTAATTTTTGACCAAAACGACATGATCTTTTTACCATGTCCACAAAAACTGCGCGATCTTCTTTTGATCCCATCGCTGGTCCACCCCAGATAGGTGCTACCAAGCTTCCTACATTTAAATTTAATTTGGAAACTTTTTCTGCAAATCTTTTTATGCCATCATCCGATTCATCAATATTAAAATGTGGTTCAAAAAGTCCAAGGTCAATACCATCAAACTTTACGCCGTCTACTTCAGCGTTCACTGTTAAATCCAATAAAGTGTCTAAACTTATTGGTGGTTCAGAATCTGGGCCCTTGCCTACAATACCCGGCCATGTTGCGTTGTGTAATTTTGGATAATTGTTTTTCATATGGTTTCGTTTAAATGTTTTTTAATAAATGCTAATCCGTTTTCAGCAATATCCCAAGGAGATGAATATTCACGCCATACATTAATGGCATTTGCAAAGTCTGGATCATTGCGCGAAAAAGCTTCAATGGTAAACCAGCCTTTATATTGTATGGATTTTAATGTTGAAAAAATATCCTCCCATTGTACATGCCCATCACCCGGTGTACCCCGATCGTTTTCGCTAATATGTACATGTGATAAAACTGGGCCAATGGTTTGTAATGCTACGCTATTTTTTTTCTCTTCAATATTTGCGTGATGCGTATCATACATGGCTTGCACATTTGGATGATCTGCTAATGTAACTAGTGTTTTTAATTGATCCATGGTATTACACAAATAACACTCAAATCGATTGAGCGCCTCCACTGCTAATGTAATACCCGCTTGCTTCGCGTGTTCACCTGCTGCGTGCAACACTTCAGCACATAATGCATATTCGAGTTGTTGGGGTGGTTGTTTTGTAAAAACACCATGCGCGGAGTGAAAAGGACCACACAATATTTTTGCGTTCATATCATGCGCGCGGTCAATACCCCATTTGATTCTGTCTAATGCTTTCGCGCGCACAGCAGGAGAGGGATCCACTGGATTCTCATCCTTGCCTACCACAAAAACGCTCACGGTTTCAAGTCCAATATTCTTTGCATATGCACCAAGGCGACTATATGCTTTTTCGTCAGGCGATCCCACCAAACACTCAACACCATCGAAGCCAATTTTTTTTAATCGATCCATAATTGGAAACAAATCGTCTGAAACCGAAGCAGACCATGCTAGCGTATTAAAACCAATATTATTCATGCTATACTTTTATTTTATTGTAGATGATACAATACCACGATACGGAACATTAATATTTATTTTTCCAGCCCAATTTTTAGGAATCTTTTTTCCAGCAATCCAATGCATTGCATTAATCACCAAATGTTGGAATGGCTCTTGATCAAAATCTTCAGGATGTCCCATCGTAGTAAAGAAAAATTTTGCGCCATATCTGTTAGTACCCGTCCAGGTTACTGGATTGTCATATGCCTTTTTATCAGCAGGGTTGATGGAGTGTCCATTCATTAATAATACAGATCCCTTTATAGGGTAACTTGGTAATACTTGATACAGCCATGATCTTACATGAAAGTTGTCACCAACACCCGTTAATAATTCGTTGTTGGCTTCGCTCTTAATAATATTTACATCGGTAGATGATTCGTGTCCATAGTGTGTATGTTTTGCAACACCGCCCCAACCCGGAGGTGTGTTAAATGCAAATTCACCAAAGGCGTTCCATTTTTGTAATGGATGACCTTTGGGGTAATTGAAAGCATGCGTGGTTGTTCTAAATCCAACCAGTGGCTTTCCTGTTTTTAAATAATCTTCAATATGTTGTATTTGGTCTGCTGGAAGCCTACGCCAACGAAGAAAAAAAACTGCAATATCTGCTTCCTTCAATGCGTCTAATCCTGGAATATTTTCTTCCGCATTTTGATCGGGGAATGATTTTAATACTTTTGTTCTGAAACCATAATTTTTTTCAAGCTCGGCTGCAATGATGGGTAGGGTTGACTCTCCGCCATATTCATGATCTCCTGTAACAAATACCACTAATGGTTTTTTGTTGGTTTTATTTTTTGAATTTTGGCTATAGCATAACATGGTCAATAATATAAACAGCAAACAAAAGATACCCTGTTTTAATACGTAAAGTTTTTTCATATAAAATTTTTAATCCTAGTTTAAAAAATGGTCGCCTATTATTGTTCCATTGGGTGTAATAATAATAGTTCATCGGGTGAATAAAATCCAACCTTATTTTTTATTTCTTCGCGCACTCTTTTTACTGTTTTTTCGTCCACCGCCGATGCTTTGTTTCCAAATGAATTTCTAATATAGGTAAGCACTGCTGCTACTTCTTTATCATTCAATAATCCACCATAAGGTGTCATTGGCACTTGTCCTGGATATTTTTTTCCATTCACCACGATTGGACCATAAATACCTTTCAATACAATTTTTATTAATCGATCTTGATTTCCTACAACCCATTTTGATTCGGTTAGTGGCGGAAAACCAGATGCGGCCAATCCTTTACCATTCGGTTGATGACAGGTATTACAAAACCCATCTCGTAAATAAATTTCTTTTCCTGTTTGAATTAAAGTAGCACTTACTTCGCCAGCAACCTCTTTTATAGCTGGTGCTTTTTTAACCGCAACATTGTGCCCCTCTAAATGTGCTACTGCTGTTTTGTGCGCTTTAACCATCCAGCTATCTAATGGTTTTTTTGCAGCTTCTGTTTCAATCGCCAATCCTTTTTCTTTAGGCAGCCAAGATGCTGCTACTATCGCTTCTAATCTTACACGGCTATTTTCATCTTTTGCTGCATTTAATAATAGGTTGGCTTGGTCTGGTAATTGTTTTTCATTGAAACGAACGACTTCAACCGCAGCGGCTCTAACGCGATAATCCTTTGCGTTTAATAATTGACGAAGTAAATCTTGATCCACTTTGTTTTGACCCCAGCTCACCCATAATGCTTCCATTAAAAACTTTTCATACGTCGGCGCTGTTTTATCTAATTGTGCTACCCATGTTTTTAGCTTTGGTAATACTTCGCTTGCTGGATGTGCGCGTAATTCACGACGTGTTCTGTATCTTGTACGATATTCAGGGAGTGTTAAGTTATTTAATAACTCATCCACGCTTGCACCTGCTACTTTAGCTGGAACAACTAGAGGACGTGAAGGATAAGTAATGCGATAGATACGACCGTGCACATGATCTCTTAATGGATCGCGTGCATTATGTTGCATGTGTCCAATTAAAACATTGTGCCAGTCTGCAATATATAAAGAACCATCGGGCGCAAATTCTAAATCAACAGGACGGAAATTAAAGTCAGAAGAAGTCATGATATCATGACGAAGTTTGCTTTTATATCCAGTGCCATCATCAAACATTTGATGTTGTTTGGTTCCTAAAAAACCAATCGTATTATTAATTAATAAATCGCCTTGTACATTGTCAGGAAAATGTCGACTAGAAACAAATTCTATTCCTGATGTAGGGCGCACCATTTGGCTTTCCTCTATAATATTAGCCGCTTTAGGTGTTGCTTCTGCATATCTTGATTTAACGGTGCCTGGCATCATCCAAGTGACTTCGGGTCCTGATGTTTCTGCATAAAAAACTTGGCCCCACTCATCAAAAGCAATACCCCAAGGATTTGGAATTGAAAGCTGTGCAATGCGATCTAGTTTTTTATTTTTGGGATCGTATCTAAAAAATCCACCGTTGGTTCCACGAACCGGACCATAAGAGGTTTCAATATCGTTCAATAAAAAAACACCCTCGCCCATATAAATTGCACCAGAGGGGTCTGTCGTATATGCATGGTGTGCGTGATGTGTATCGTGGTCATCAAAACCGCTTAATAGTATTTCACGGGTATCGGCAACGTCATCTCCATTGGTATCTTTTAATAACATGAAGTTGGTTCCTTGAGAAAGATAAACACCTTCTGGTGCTAATTCAAATCCCAAAGGAAGTTGCAGACCATCTGCAAAGGTGGTTTGTTTATCTGCTTTTCCGTCGCCATTGGTATCTTCTAAAATAATTAATTTATCGTTTGGTTTTGGATCGCCTGGCTTCCAATGTGGATAGGTGGGCATCACGGCCACCCATAATCTTCCTTTGTTATCAAATGAAATTTGAACAGGGTTGGCTAGTTCAGGAAATTCAACTTCAGAAGCAAATAAATTTATTTTATAGCCCGGTGCCATTATAAATTTATCAATTGCATCTTGACCATATAAATATTTCGGCGCTTCTGCTTTTCCTGTTGGCATAAAATTGGTTACTACAGCGGGTAGCGGTGATGTTTTTGCATCAGCTGATTCAAGGTCATATTTTTTTCCTTTAGCGGCAAACCAGACAGCAGAATCGCGTATAACTGTCATCTCTCTAATTTTTTGAAGCTCTGCCGGATAATTTCCTGGACCAAATGGATCATAGCGACGTCCAAACACATGTACCCCATTCGGTGCTTTGAAATCATTGTGCCACATCCAATCCTTTTCAATTACCGCAGCTAACACTTTTGCGCGATTCGCTTCATTAATGACTGGCGATTTTCCGAAAACCGCATCTACTAAAAATGGGGCAACCTTTTTATAACCATCATCATTTAATTGAGATCCATCAATGGTTAAATCGTTGGTGGGGTTTTCAAGCCATGTTTTTGTAGGTGTAAATGCATCCACAAAAAGTACCCCGTTTTTTTCTGCCACTTGTTTCATGGCATCTTTATAAAGTTGTAGGTTTTTATTTTCTGCTTTTCCGTTAGGTAAGTCAAACTTATTGGAAAGATCTTCAAATGCAATTGGAGAAACAATCGCTAGCTGTGGTGCCGAACTGCCATTATATTTTTTTGATTTGGTATGTTTTATAAATGCTTCTAATTCTGCTTTATAATTTTCAACACCGGCTGGTCCTTCAAAGGATTCATCAAAACCAAATATCGCAATAATAATATCGGCCTTATGAGTTGCAATCCATTCGTCGGGATAAGCTAAAAATCCTTCCATGCGCGGGTTGTCCGCTAATTCGGTTTGAAATTTTTCTGCGCCGGGAAAAGCCCAAGGGGTGGGGCGTCCAGAGTGTGGACGAAAGCCCGGTGTGTTACCACCATCACACATATTGCGTACATACAATTCATTATTAGGATAACGAAGTTGAAGTTCGGTTTCAAAATAACCAAAGTTCATCATGCGCGAGCCTAAATTATTTCCTACTAAAATAATATGTGCTCCTTTTTTTACCTGTAGTTTACTTGGTGCTGCAGGATTAAATGCCAACAGGGCCACCCCAACAACAGCAATAGTTGCGAATATTATTTTGTTTGCACTTTTTTTTATATTCATTTTTTGTATTGAAGTGTGTGACTAATAAAAATTATTTACGGTTTATTATAAAACCAAATCCGGATTACGAGGACCGAAGTGTTTTAATATTACTATTGGATCGGTGTCAGAGTTGTTTACAATTTTTACTCCGTCTTTAGCCGCGGCTTCGCTTATAAAAAATTCATCGTTGGTTAACTGACCGTATCTAATTAGCGCGGGTGTTTCAATATCCCAAACACCCATTGTACCATGTCCTTGCATTACAATTATGCCATAGGCTGCGCTGTCCTTTATAGTAACGGTTTGTCCTGGGAATACGGTTAATTCCTTTGCACTAAAATCATGTGATTTATAACATATCCAATTTTCAATATATCCCTGTGCTTGCATTTCTTTTACATCGTGTACTGGTTTTGGTGCCATAAAACGATTTTCCATCGTATTTGGATCAACGTTTAATTCCCAGTCCAGCACATCTAATAAAGCATCATAATCGCCGATGCTTTCTTTCGGTGTGCCATTCCATAATAATTCATCAGGAATAATTGCTTCGTTAACTAGAGATTGATACATTGCAAAAACATCCGATGCTTTTTGTGGTTCATAAGTACACATACTTCCGGGTGCATGTAATAATCCAGGGGGTACATCCCAACCAGTTCCTGGTTCTAACTTATACGCTTGTGAATAATTGGTAATTTTATTATCTCCCTTAGAAAAATTAACCAAGCACTCTCTTATTTGCTCCATTGTCGTGCCCGGTGCAATGCCAATAAAAGTATACGGGAAATCGCCACCGTGATTATTTAATTGGGGTGGAAAATAATACGCTTCTGGTTTTCCTTTTTGTCCAATCAGCGCTGCCTTTTCATCATTATGGTGTACGTGATGTGGAAGTGGCCCCATGTTGTCAAAAAACTTTGAATACATTGGCCAGCTTTTATATTCATTCCACAAACGATCGCCGATGATTTGTCCTTTTAATTCATCAATCACATCTTTTAATAAAACCTGTTGTGTTGTTTTTCCATCATTAAAAACAACAGGACTCAATCCTTCGTTTTCACCCGTCAATGGTCCGTTTTTAGCGGGCGTTGTAGATGACAACCAGCGCTCATCAATACCGCCGCGCACACCACCTAATACATAATAATCATCGGGATGTAATTTAATACGACGTCCTGGAACACAAAATGATCTTGGAACCCAAGTTGGTGCAAGTCGTAATATTCCTTTTCCTTGTTCTAATGCTTTTAGTGCGATGCTTTTATTTTCCATATTAAATAAATATTTATTCTTGGTTGTTTAAAATTTCTATATGTAAATCATATTGTTTTGTTTCTCCGGGTGCAATAAAAATAAGTGAGCCGTCGGCGCGTGCCTTTGATTGACCAATAGGTGGGTGGGTGCCCGGTTCGATGCCGGTTACATATTCACCACTTGCCCAATGTTGCCAGTTGGTTAACCAAGGCATTTGTTTTTTAGGAAATTTTAAAATAGCAGTAATGCCAATTTTTTTATTTTCAATGCCACAAATACAATCTCCATTATTATTTGGCTTTGCGTCAATAAAAAAAACATCTTGACCGGGGCCATTATGTTTATCATTGATTACAGGACAGGTTTTTGGCTGTTCGCCATTGCAAAATATTTTTGCGCCCTCGTCGGCAAGCGGCCAACCAAAATTACAATGATATAAAAGCATATGTGGTGTTGCTTCGTTTCCCCTGTTTATTATTTCATCATGAATATGAATACAAGCTTCGCCTAGCGTCGCAGAGATAGTACGTTTTAATTCAAGCGCAGGTCCAAAAATTTTTGATTGTTTTATTATACCCGTCATGCTCATGGTATAAATTCCGCGCGCTGGGTCGGGTTGAATTATTGAAATAATTTCAGCGGGCGTATTGCTTATTAAATCGTGCACACCTCGCCCTCCAAATTCATCTTTTTCATCACCACCTACATGTGATAAACCACAGGTAGTCACAAATCCGCCACCAAAAGTGCGCAGCCAATCGGCGCCCTTATTTGAAAAAGGTTGCGGCGCCATTACTCCAGGATGGCTTAGCCAAGCAATACTATGTTGATTAAAAAAAGCATCTGCAATATCCATTGCGCGATCAATTACCACCTTAAATCGAAGACCGCTTCCGGTATTAAACCAAGCAATGCGCACACCCCGGCTAAGACCATTGTCTAACACCGAGGTTTCAATGCCGCCCACCTGTGAAACATTTGAAACCTTATCACTCCATATGGCTTTTGTTGGCTGCAAGTTTTTTTATTTTTTACTTGTATAAGTTGCGTGGTTTTTATTTCCACCCGCTTTTAAATAAGCAATCAAATCACTTAACTCTTCTGCATTTAATCCATTAATCATTCCGGGTAACATTGGAGATGTTTCTGAAACGCGTGTGCGTGCAACTTCTTTTTTAGACAATGTACGAACCACATCAGTCGCAAATGGATTTTGAGAAATATAATAGTTTTTACTATCCTGGCGAATTAATCGACCCAAAACAGATCCTCCTTTTTTAAGGAAGAAGACGGTAGCGCCAAATTGATCTGAAATTGTTTTACTTGGTTCAATAATAGCTTCTAAAATATCTTTTGTGCTAAACCTGGTTCCAAGTTGCGTAAGGTCTGGTCCAGAAACGCCACCCTCTCCTTTCATTTGATGACAAGAAGAACAAAGTGTTGCTGCAAACATTGACTTACCGCGTGTGAAACTTCTAACGCCCGTGCTGGAATCAACCGCATTTACCGCATTGACAATTTTCCAGTTTTTACCTGGGCCCTTGGGCATTATTGTTCCCGCAGGAACACCTGATCTTGAAATGCTAACAATTGAATCTCCAGAAATTTTATTATACATTTCAAATTGCTCTTTTGGAACATTTGCTAACGCGTTTTTACGTGCGGTATTTATAAATCCAACATAACAAACGCCTCCCTTATATCCAAATGCTTTATAATACCACTGAAAGTATTGTTTTTGTGTCGCAGGTGTCCAGCCATTTTTTGCTTGGCTTAAAACATTCGCATACCATGTTTGTTGTGCTGGCGGCACCTTTGATAACATGGAAGCAATGTCCATTCCGTATTGCGGATTGCGTAAAATTAAATCAGAAGATTCTGAGATTGATTTTTGTGCAGGCGCATCATCTTTTGCTGTAGCTAATAATGCCATTGTTTTTTCAACCGCTTTTGGCGCATCTATATAAACCAATAATTTACTTAATTCGCGATTGAGTGAATTTGTTTTAGCGGGGTAGCTTGGGCTTAATGCGGCAGATACAACCTTTTTTGTTTCTGTGTCTGGATCTCCTAAGCGAATAAAATTTAATTCAATAGCGCGTAGTAAATCTAGTTGTTGTGGTTCAGTCAATTTTGTAAAATCAACTTTTGCCAATAATCCCACCACCGCCTTTCCTGTGCCGGCAACACCCTTGCGCGCGTTTGCAATTGCGGCGTGTGTTAAAATAACGGGGTCTTTCTCATTAAGCAACTTATTATACCACACTTCCACAGGTTGATTTTCAATTGCAATTCTTGCTGCATATCTAATAAAACGATCGCCGTCTTTTAAATAGGGCCATGCAAAATTAACTGCAGCTGGATTTTTAACACCATGGAAAGATTCAAGTTGTCGGCGAATTTTTTGTGCGTTTGTTAATTCTGTTACAGGAAGCGGATCGTTTGTTAAAGAGTTGTCTCCATAATAAACACGATATAAATCTGATTCAAGGCGACGTCCTCCTGTTAAAAAATATAAAGCACCGTCGGGTCCAACGACACCATCCGTTAATGGAAGTGGTGCACCGGAAATAAACTCTTCTCCAGTTGTTTTATAAGAAGCACCATCGGGTTCGTTATAAATTGCATAAATAATACCAAAGCTCCAATCAAACGCAAACAATGCATTGCGATATTTTTTAGGAAATCTTGCATTTGTTCCGCTAACTAAGTTGGTAGGTGAGCCCTGACCAACATTAATAACTGCAGGAAGGTTGTCTGCATATTTTGGTGACCACTTGTCTGTTCCCGGTCTCCATCCAAACTCGGCGCCACTTGTTACGTGAACTATTCGTGTTGGGCGATACCATGGTGTTCCAAAGTCCCACTCCATATCAGAATCATACGCAAATAAATCACCCTGATCATTAAAGGAAATATCAAAAGGATTTCTAAATCCAGAAGCAATTAATTCCCAGTTTGCACCAGATGAATCAAGGTGCGCCACCCAACCGCCGAGTGTTTGTACGGTATTATCGTGACCGTTTGGATCTTTTATGAGTGGAAATAAATTATCAATTTTATTTTCTGGAAAATTTCTATAAGAATTTACTTTTGGAATTTTTGTAAAGTTTCCCGCAACAACATAGATTGATTTTTTATCTGGTGATAATATTACACTATGTGGTCCATGTTCTCCTTCTCCGTCTAATTCTTTTATACGTGTTATTTTATCAAAGGTATCATCGCCATTTGTATCTTGTAATCTATATAAACCACTTCCTCTTTTTAATTTATCATTTGATCTGTTATTAATCATAACATATAAACTATTAAATGCCCATAATAAACCATGCGCATGTCCTATTGTTACTGGTGATTTTGTATTTATAGTATCTCCATAAATTTTTAATTCTTCAATACTAGTTTTTGTAATCGTATCTCCTATTGCGGGAACTTTTAATCGATACAACGCTCCGTATTGATCAGATGCAATAATTCTTCCTTTATCATCAAAGGTCATAGATACCCAAGATCCCTCTCCTTTTGCAGATGGACCATATAATCTTTCCGCATGAAATCCTTCAGGTAATTTTAGGTTTGATATTTTAGGATCTTTTGGTTCTTGAAAATTTTCTTGTTTAGATTTTGTAAAAGAAACAAATAACACTAATAAAAAAATAGTGGTTATTACTAAACTAATGGAAGTGCTTTTTTTATTCATTTTTAAAATTTATCTATTTTATGATTTGATATTTTCAAAATATTGCACTTATTTTTATTTTTATAAACCGGTATAAAATTGGTTTTAAATAAAATAAAAGCAAGCAAAAATTGTGTATGAAAAATTAAGCATTATGAAGCAAATAAAAAAGGGGAAAGCGGGTTATTATTTAAAAATGGGGTAGTATTTAGTTTTAAAAACAAATGACTGTTATTTTTTATTAAATTAATTATATTTAATTGTTTTATAAGTTATTAAGTATTATATTTTTTATTTATATAAATATATAATGGGTAAAATTTTTATTTTTAATTTGGTAGTTCATCGGTGAATGATTTGTTTTATTTTTTAACTTGATAAAAGTAGTTGATTTAATTTAAGTGTTGTTTTTCTCAATGTGTATATCCATCGTAGTATTAAGTATTAATACATTTATATAAATAACCTAATACTATTACGGCTGTTAATATCTTAATATCTTTTTTATTAACATAGATATTTAATTATTTTTTATATTCTTCTTAAGTCTTTATATTATCATAAGATATATAACAGTATTGGTTTTTAAAAGAAATAAGTTTATATTTTTTCTTTTAAAAATTATTTATTTTTTATTTAATAAACATCTTATACACTGTTAATTAACGGGTATAATTCACCCCTTAATTTCAATATTTCCTTTTTTTTATTTATCCTAATGATATTATTCTTTTTTTATGCAGATTTATTCAGATAAAAAGTGGAGATATCCACGAAATATTAATTTATCCACCTACCTAATGTGCATTTTTATTCGTGGTTTTAATAAAAATTGCCTTAAAAATTCCGCCAAACCCCCTATTTACAAGCTAGAAAACATTATTTTTGCTCTCCTATAATTATAGATATATGTCAATTATTCAGAACATTCGCGAAAGAGGTACATGGATCATCTTTGTTATTATTGTAATTGCATTGGTTGCTTTTATATTACAAGATGGTGTTGGACGTCAAAATGGAAGTAATATTTCAAGCCTTGGTACTGTAAATGGCGAAGAAATTAAAAAAGCAGATTTCGAAGAGAAGGTAGAAATCCAGGTTCAAAACTACGCATCTCAAGGAATTAAGAGAGAGCAAATCATTGGATTTTTATGGAACCAAGAAGTAGATCTTTTATTGTTCAAAACAGAACAAGAAAAGCTAGGTCTTTCTGTTGGTAACAAAGAATTAAACGATGTTTTATTTGGTAACGAATCTCCTTTTAGACAAGAGTTCACCGACAGGGCAACGGGCGAGTTTAAGGTAAATGATGCGCGCCAAGCAATTGCACAACTTAAAAAAAGTAAAAATGCAGATCAAATAAACCAAATTGAGAAATTTTATATTGCGCCTTCTATTGAAAACAGACAAAGAAGTAAATACCAAGCATTAGTCATTAAAGGAATTCAGTTTCCTAAATGGTTAGCAGATAAAGAGTTTGCTGAAACAAATGCAATTTCAAATATTTCTTATGTTTCTGTTCCTTATAATAGTATTATAGATAGTACAATTAAGGTGAGTAATGATGGGGTTTCAACCTATTTGAAAGAAAACGCAGCAGCATATCAAGTTGATGAAACATCTAGAAATATTAGTTTTGTCGTTTTTAGTGCAGCCCCTTCCTCAATCGATAGTACAAATGTTTATAATCAAGTTGCTTCACTAAAAGCAGATTTTAAAAACACGAGCGATGTTGCTTCTTATTTAAATAAAATAGGAACAGAAAATATATTTTATAACAGTTACTTGAGTAAAAACAGAATACAAGTTCCACAAAAAGATTCTATTCTTTCTTTACCTGTTGGTGGTGTTTTTGGTCCCTACATTGATGGAAGAAATTTCACCATTGCAAAGGTGGTTGGAACAACCCAATGGCCAGATAGTACAAGTGTTAGACATATTTTAATTGCTACAACCAACCCACAAAATGGCCAACAAATTAAAGACGATAGTGTTGCAAAAAAATTAGCAGATAGTATTTGTGTTGCAATACGCGGAGGCGCTTCTTTTGATGTGCTATGTCAACAATATTCAGACGATCAAGGAAGTAAGCCGGCCGGTGGAACAATAGACATGTTTCCTCAAGCACAAATGACACCAGCTTTTAATGATTTTTCATTTGCCAATCCAGTTGGAACCAAGCAAGTTGTAAAAACAGAATTTGGTTATCATTATGTTGAAATTTTAAAACAAACGCCAAAAGTAGCTTCTTATAAAATTGCTTATTTATCTAAACCATTATTACCAAGTACAGAAACAATTAATGCAGCATCGACCGCAGCTGCACAATTTGCTACATCAAGTTCTGATTTAAAATCTTTTAATGCAAATGCTGTTAAGGCAAATAAACAAGCGCTACCGGCTACGAACATTAAAGAAAATGATTTTAGTATTCAGGGTATTGGTGAATCTAGGGCGATGGTGCGCTGGGTTTATGAAAAAACGGTAAATGATATTTCAGAACCATTTGAGGTAGAAGATAATTATTTGGTTGCAATTATTACCAGCGAAGATAAAGAGGGCCTAATGGGTGTTGAAGCGGCAAGACCACAAGTGGAAGGAATTATTAGAGACGAGAAAAAGGCGACTATAATTAAAACAACTTTCAAGGGTAATTCATTAGAGGCATATGCTAGTGCGGGAAAAACAATGGTACAAAAATTAGATAGTATTGGATATGTATTTTCAATGCTTGCTAATGTTGGAAATGAACCGAAAGTAGTTGGCGCGGCTTTTAATAAAGCATTATTAAATAAAGTAAGTGAGCCTATAGCTGGTAATACGGGTGTTTTTGTTTTAAGCGTAAATGCATTAGGTGCAAAACCGGCGCAACAAGACCCTTTATTATATAAAGAGGAAACATTACAAAGATTAAGAAACGTAATGTTTAGAACCAATGTTGCTTTAAAGAAGGCAGCGAATATTAAAGATAATAGATCAAAGGTGTATTAATAGATACCTAAACATATAGCTTTTGCGGCCCCGATAAATCGGGGCCGTTTCTTTTCCACCCCCTTCCTGTTGTATATGCGTGTTTTTATGCTATAATCTTCCTATTTCGTCAGTAGATTTATTAAATAGTGCTTAATTTTACACCATGTCAGACTCCTTAATAAATAAAGTTGCGGAAAGTGGATTAATTAGCGTTGATCTTGCTAGCTTTTTACCCAACAACCCCGTGGTTGTGTTTGATATTAAGCCCTATTTATTTATGGAGCTCATTTTAAAAGAGAAGGAGTTTAGGGCCTCGCTTGCAGAAATAGACTGGAGGGAATACCAAGATAAAATAGTGGGCATTCATTGTTCGGCCGATGCCATCATTCCAATGTGGGCAAACATGCTGGTTGCTTCTAATTTAAGCAATACCGCAAAGGCAATTTATTTCGGGGATGAAAATAAAGTACGAGAACAAATTTTATTACAAGAAATAAGCGCAATTAATTCTGCTGAATATACCGATCAGCGCGTGGTTATTAAGGGTTGTGGTGATACTCCTATTGGCGAGTCCGCGTATATTGCAATTACACAAAAACTAAGACCAGTTGTCAAAAGTATTATGTATGGCGAACCTTGCAGCACGGTTCCCGTTTTTAAAAAAAAGTAGAACCGTTTATTTATTAATATAATTGTCCAACAATTTTAGTGTGCTTCAAGCCAGTTTTTTCCAACACCCACCTCTGCTTCTACGGGAACACCATTAGGTAATATCATCGCGGTTTTCATACAATTTAATATTAACTCCTTAAGTGCCGGAACTTCTTTTTCAGTTGCATCAAAAACTAATTCATCGTGCACTTGTAAAATCATTTTAGATTCCCATTTTGATTTTTTCATTTCTGCATGAATTTTAATCATTGCTAATTTAATCATATCTGCCGCAGATCCCTGAATCGGAGAGTTGATTGCGTTTCTTTCTGCAAAACCACGAACGGTAAAGTTGCTACTGTTGATATCTCTTAACCAACGCTTCCTGCCCATGAGGGTTTCTACATAACCCATTTCTTTTGCATGATTAATTTGTTGGTCCATGTACAATTGAATATTTGGAAATTCTTTTTTATAATTGTCTATAATTTCTTTTGCTTCTGCTCTTGGAATACCCAAGTTTTCTGCCAAACCAAAAGCCCCTTGTCCATAAATAATTCCAAAATTCACACTTTTGGCTTTATAACGCATTTCCTTTGTTACAGCGGATTCTTCGATACCGTATACCTTTGCCGCAGTGGCGGTATGAATATCTTTTCCTTGTCTAAAGGCATCACACATATTTGGATCACCACTAATTGCAGCAACAATTCTTAATTCAATTTGTGAATAATCCGCGCTTATTAAAACCCTGCTCGGATCTCTTGGTATAAATGCCTTTCTAATCTCTCTTCCACGTTCAGTTCTAATGGGGATATTTTGCAAATTTGGATTGGTACTACTTAATCGCCCAGTCACCGCCACCGCCTGCGCATAGCTGGTGTGTATACGCCCAGTTTTAGGATTAATTAATGCGGGAACCGAATCTACATAGGTTGATTTAAGTTTTGTTAGCTCTCTAAAATTTAAAATATCGTCAACTATTTTATGTTTTGCTGCCATTTTTTGTAAAACATCTTCTCCCGTTGCGTATTGTCCCGTTTTTGTTTTTTTAGCTTTTGCGTCTAATTTTAAAATTTCAAAAAGAACTTCTCCTAGTTGTTTTGGTGAAGCTAAATTAAATCGAACACCCGCTTTCTCATACACGCGCTCTTCACTTATTTTAGCATCCACCTCTAACACCTTACTATAATCACTTAAAAATTGTGTATCCACTTTTACACCCTCGTATTCCATGTCAACTAAAACGCGCACCAGTGGATTTTCTACTTCATTAAAAACCTTGGTCACCCCCCTTTTAATAATCAAAGGTGCAAAACAATTTTTCAGCTGTAATGTAATATCTGCATCCTCCGCTGCATATTGTGTTATTTGATCTAGCGGCGCATCGCGCATACTACCTTGATTTTTACCTTTCTTGCCAATGATGCTTGTAATAGAAACAGGTTCGTATCCTAAAAATTGTGCACTTAATAAATCCATACCACGCCTACCTTCTGGCTCAATAACGTAATGCGCCAACATGGTATCAAAAGTTTTCCCTTTTAATTCAATGCCATACCATTTCAGTACTAAAAAATCATATTTTAAGTTTTGACCAATCCAAGTAATATTTTCATTATCAAAAAGGGGCTGTAATATTTTTAGAATGTGCTTTGCACCGGTTTTACTATCACCATCATTTTCTATCGGTAAAAAATAACCGGCGTGTTCTTTATAAGAGAAACTTAATCCAACTAGCGATACATTATTTGCATCAACACCGGTTGTTTCGGTATCAATACAAATTTCATTTTGTTGTAAAAGCACAGCAACCAGTGCTTCTATTTCTTTATCCCCCACAACCGATTTATATTCGTGTTCGGTGTTACCAATATTTTTATTTACAACAATCGCTGTTTCTGGACTTCCACCAAAATCATTATCCTCGCGGTTATCCTCAGTATCTGCTGTTAATTCTGATTCGTTTGTTTTGTTTGCTCTTTGTTTGGGTGGCTTTACATTTACCGTATTACCAAATAAATCTGTCTGTTCTTGTGCGTTTCCACTGGGTTCTTTTTTAGAAAAGGAACCATCACCATTTTCTTCACTACCACCACCTGTTATTGAAAATGCATCTCCTAATATTCTCTTGCCCAAAGTTTTAAATTCTAATTCGTTAAATATTTCAGCTAGTGCCGAACTATTTTTTTCTTTTAATCTAAAATCTTCTTCATGAAATTGAACAGGCACATTGGTAATTATTGTTGCCAATTTTTTACTCATAATGGCAGACGCTTTACCTGCGCGCACTTTTTCACCCATGGCACCAGTAATTTTATCTGCGTTTTCTAAAACACCCTCAAGCGTATCATATAATTTCAAAAGCTTTGCTGCAGTTTTTTCCCCAACTCCCGGTATACCTGGAATATTATCAGAAGCATCACCCATGAGACCCAACATATCTATGACCTGTTCAACTCTTTGAATATCCCATTTTTCACAAATCTTTTTAGCATCAACAATCTCTTCCTTATTGCCAAAAGCTGGAGGTTTCCATATAAAAACATTGGGATGTATCAATAATTGACCATAATCCTTATCTGGTGTAACCATGTATACATCGTAGCCCATATCAGCAGCCTGCCAGGCCAGGGTTCCAATGATATCATCTGCTTCATACCCATCATATTCAATTACTGGTATGTTAAACCCCTCAATAATTGCTTTAATATGTGGCAATGAGTCTAATAAATCTTCTGGTGTTTCTTGTCGATTGGCCTTATAATCAGCAAAGTCGGTGTGTCTTTCGGTAGGCGCGTGTGTATCAAAACAAACAGCAATATGGGTAGGGTTTTCCTTGCGTATTATTTCAAGCAAGGTATTTGTAAAACCAAATTGTGCATTGGTATTAATGCCTGTAGAAGTAATACGCGGCGTACGGATGAGCGCATAATATGCACGATAAATTAATGCAAGCGCATCTAATAAAAATAGTTTTTTAGACATGATGCTAAGATACCCAAAAAAACCGGCCGCCAATTAAAGCGACCGGTCAAAATTTAGAATTAATATTTAAACAAATTAATTAAGTTTTACTTAATACCATATTTATGTTTATAACGTTCGTAAAGTTGTAGTTGTTTGTTGTCTAATGAAACAGTACGTCCTTGAATAAATATTTGTGTAAGCTGGTTCCCGCGCATATCTAATATATCTCCTGCACTGATAAGAATATTGGCGTCTTTACCCGCTTCAATTGACCCGGTAACATTATCAATACCTAATATTTTAGCCGTGTTAAGTGTGATCGATGACAAAGCCTCTTCCTTGGTTAAACCATAGGTAGCAGCCGTTCCAGCATTGAAGCTAAGGTTGCGAGATTTTGTATTATCAGCCACGTCGTTCATCGCAAATAAAACACCTGCTTTTTGTAATTGTGCTGGAGTTTTATAAGGTTGGTCAACATCATCATCTTCCGTTGCTGGTAATGCATGGGCTTCATCTAAGATAACCGGGATTTTATTTTCTGCTAATAGGCCCGCAATTTGAAAACTTTCTCCACCACCCACTATCACAATATTGAAACCAAAAGTTTTACCTAAATCAATGGCGAGTAGCATTTGTTTTACCTCATTCGCACGAACATATAGTTTTTGTTTGCCTTCAAACAAAGCGCGTGCCGCCTCTAATTTCAAATTATTATTGGCATGAACCTTTTCTTGGCAATATGCTTTTGCTTCTGTGAAATAGGTTTTAATAGTTTCAATTTTATCAAATGCTGCTTTTAATGGATCTCCACCACCACCCATCATCATACCACGCATAAAGCCACCACGTCCACCACGGCGCGCCATTAGTGAAGGCATTGATATATACATTCCTGTGTTTGCTTTATACTCAGCATCTTCATAATTCCATGCATCTAATTGAACCACACTTGATCTTCCTTCGATTAATTCACCAGAAGGAGAAACATGCGCCAATAAAATACCATTACTGCGTAATACATTTATAATTTTAGAATCTGTGTTGTAAGACACAATGCTTCTAATATCAGCATTGTTTTCCCCAATTTCTTGATAGTCATTACTTCCGCGAACGCCTGAGCTAATTTCACGTAAGCCTAAACTAGAACTTGGTAAAATTAAACCAGGATACACTTGTTTTCCTGTTGCATCTATTTCAGTAGCACCTTTTGGTATTGAAACACCATTTCCCACTGCCGTGATTTTTCCTTTTTCAAATACAATCGTTGCATCTGTTAAAACAGTTCCATTACCCACATGCACCGTTGCGTGTGTAATTGCAGAAACTCCCTTTTGTGGACCTGCAGGATAAACCGTTTCCTGTCCTTTTGCATTGATTGCAAAAATCGCAAGTGTTAATATGAGTAAGCTTGTATATTTATTTTTCATAAATTAATTATTTTGATTTTCATAAATGGTCGCCATGTGATCCTCGTGTTCATGATCACCACAGGTTAATATTGTTTGGAAGCTAGGCATAGGTCTTCCCATTGGCATTCCTGATCTTTTTTCTCCCAATAGTTTTTGTATTAATCTTGTTTTTTCTGCAGTAATTTTCTTACTCATTTCCGCATCTTTTGTTCTATCAAAATATACAATACCATCTACGATTGTTTTTTCAACTTTTGCATAAATACTTAAGGGATTATCTGTCCATAAAACCACATCGGCATCCTTCCCTGTTTTTATACTTCCTACTTTATCTGCAACGTGTAATGCTTTTGCAGGATTTAAGGTTACCATTTTTAGTGCTTCTTCTTCACTTACACCACCATATTTAACCGCCTTTGCGGCTTCTTGATTCAATCTTCTTGCCATTTCTGCATCATCAGAATTTATAACCACATTTAAGCCCACTTTTTGCATTATAGCGGCATTGTAAGCAATTGCATCTTGTACTTCTGTTTTATACATAAACCAATCTGAGAAAGTAGAAGCGCTTGCTCCGTGTTCTTTCATTTTATCAGCCACTTTGTATCCTTCTAATATATGCGTGAAGGTGTTAAATTTAAAACCATACTTATCACCAATACGTAATGCATAAGTAATTTCTGGTTGTACATAACTATGACAAGTTATGAAACGCTTTTTATTTAAAATTTCAACCAATGCTTCTAATTCTAAGTCACGTCTTGCGGAAGGATTTGCTTTTAAAGTTTTTTGATAATCAAGTGCGCGATCGAATGCGTCGTTTAAAACTTCTTCAACGCCCATTCTTGTATCAGGATAACGATTATTACTTTGGCTGGTTGTACGTTTAACGTTTTCACCCAATGCGAATTTGATAAACGGATCAGCGCCAGCAAATTTTAAATCCTCATCATTCGCGCCCCAGCGCAGTTTAATTAATTGTGTTTGTCCACCAATGGTGTTCGCAGAGCCATGTAATATATGTGAGCTGGTTACCCCGCCACTCAATTGACGGTATATATTAATATCCTCTGGGTTTAAATTATCTGCTATACGCGCCTCCGATGTAACTGATTGTCCGCCCTCGTTAATTGACATTGCAGCGATATGTGAGTGTTCGTCGATAATTCCCGCACTTAAGTGTTTACCCGTACCATCAACTATATTTGCTGTAGCATCGCTTAAATTTTTTCCAATTTTAGCAATTTTACCACCCTTAATCAATACATCTGTATTTTGTAAAACGCCTTCCTTTTCATTGGTCCAAACAGTTGCATTTTTAATTAAGATCGTTTCTTGTTTTGGTAATACTTCATTACCATAACCTACAAATGGAAAAGTTATTTTTGAATTATTATTACGCGTACTATCCATTGGTCTTCTGAATTCACTTCTTGCTTCAGTTGCAGCTATTGCTCCTGTATAAGATGCAGACCAGGTTGTTTTACTTCCAGAACCGTCTGTTCCAACACCTGACCAAGAATTACCCGAGATAATGCCACTCAATCTAATTTGATCAGCACCTCTGCCTTTTTTACTAGCGAAGTTTAATTTAATAACAGATTCGCTCACTGTTATTTTAGATGCAATTGTATCACTACCGATTATGGAAGCAGATAAATCTTTCTTAACTTCTACGGTATAATCAGATGTTGTTCCGTTTTTATTAATTGTTAATTTATATTTTCCAGCGATGCTTGACCACTCGCTTTCATTTACACCATATTTATTTCCCTGCACCCAGTTTTCTATAATTTTTGAATTCGCTGCAAAAACTGGTTCGGTTGTAATTATAAAGTTTGCCCACTTGCCTGTTTCAAGGGAACCCACTTGATCATAAACCCCCAATTGATTTGCTGGAGTTTTTGTTAATGCTTCTAACGCTTTTGATTCACACAAACCATTTTGAATTGCTTTTTTAACATTTGCCAAAAATTGTTTTGCATCTTTCATATCTGAAGATGTAATACTAAAAGGAATGTTTGCTTTTGAATAGGCTGCCAAGTTGGTTGGGGCTAATTCCCAATGTTTCATATCCGCTAGAGATACAAATCTTGCATCATTAGGATCTTCCACATCCATGGCCACTGGAAAATCAACACCCAATATAAATGACGCTTTGGTTTTAACCATTTCATCTATTCTTTGATATCCGTTATCACCACCTCTTATAATATATTGAACACCAAATTCATCACCAATACGATCGGCGCGAACCGCGTTCCATTTATCATCGGTTGCAAATATTTGTGGGATTGATTGGCCGTTATTCCATGCTTCTAAGGAAAGATTAACGCCCTCGCTTACTGGTTTCGTTTGATACCATTTTGCATCTAAATAGGTTTGACGCAAAACCGCAATGCTTCCCATTAAACTACTTGGATAAGATTGGGTTGATGTTCCTTTATCAAATGAATATACAGATGCAGCTTTTGATTTTAAAACCGCTTGGTTATTATTTTCAGTTGCTAATGTTACAACCGCACCAGTTCCTCTTGCTAATCCATCTTTTAAATGTGTGAACACCGCACCAAATCCATTTGCACGATATGCGCTTGCAGTTGTTTCGTCTTTTGTAAATACATCAACAGCATTTAATTCAGGCTTTACCGCTTGGTTCCAGTTGTATGGTCCGGGTTTATTTGAAATAAATTGTCCTGGAGCTCCAAAATTAAAACCACCCAAAGTTCTTCTAGGTGTTGCTACACCATAATCACTTAGTGGATCAATAAAGGATGGGTATATAAATTTACCAACGCAGTCAATAACGATTGCTTCTGCTGGTACAGTTAGGTTTGCACCAACAGCCACAATTTTACCCATATTTATAATTAAAACACCCTTTTCAATTTTAGTGTTTTCGTTTTGAATAATGGTAGCATTTGTAAAAGCATACAAACCACTACGAATATCCCTTACTCCATTAATGGGAAATGATTCTTGTGCATGGGCTACAATAGCCGTACACAAAAATACAAGCCCTGTTAAAATCCGCTTCATACGCGACTAATTTAGTTGTTTAAAAATTTCTCAAAAGATGAGTTTTAAAGCTACTAAAAACTTATTGTGAAAGTATAAAAAGTGTCACTTTTTTGATAAGGGGTATTTTTATATCAATGGTATCTTTAATGTATAGTAAATCGGGGATATCCAATATGGATTAACGTCCCATAAATACCATTAATATTTGAACATCACTTGGATTTACACCACTGATGCGACTTGCTTGGCCTAAAGTAAGCGGCCTGATTTTTTTGAATTTTTGTCTTGCTTCTATAGAAATAGCAGCGATTTTATCGTAATCAAAATTAGTGGGAATTAATTTATTTTCAAGTGTTGCCATTCGCTCCACAATTTCTTTTTCCTTTTCGATATAACGCTCGTATTTTATTTGTATTTCGGCTTGTTCTAAACATTCTGTGTCAAATGCGATTACTTTATCATTCAATAATTCATTATTGGATAAAATTTGTTGTAAGCTAATATTTGGTCGTAGCAAGAGTTTCGAGGCTTTTTGTTTTTCCGTAATAGTTGCAGAATCTATATCTGTTAAAAATGCATTGATTGTTTCTGGTTCTATTGATTCGATATTTAATACATTCTTTATATCTGTTACTTGCTTCGTTTTTTCTTCAACTCTGCGCATACGCTCTTCTTTTGCTAATCCTAATTTATAACTCATTTCAGTTAAGCGCAAGTCAGCATTATCTTGACGCAACAGAGTTCTAAATTCAGCGCGTGAAGTAAACATACGATAAGGTTCTTCGGTCCCCTTGCTTATGAGGTCATCAATTAATACCCCAATATATGCCTCACTTCTTTGTAGGATTAAAGGCGGCTGGTTATTAATTTTCAAATGCGCATTCATACCCGCCATGATACCTTGACACGCTGCTTCCTCGTATCCTGTTGTACCATTTATTTGTCCTGCGAAGTACAAGTTTTCTAATACTTTGGTTTCAAGCGTATAGGTAAGCTGTGTCGGTTGGAAATAATCATATTCAATGGCATAACCTGGTCGGAACATTCTGGCCTTTTCAAAGCCAGGAACCATACGAAGAGCTTCGTATTGTACTTCTTCGGGTAAGCTTGTACTAAATCCATTTACATATATTTCAACTGTATTCCAACCTTCGGGCTCAACAAATAGCTGATGTCTCTCCCTATCAGCAAAGCGATTAATTTTATCTTCAATACTTGGACAGTATCTTGGACCGACGCCTTCAATACGCCCCTGGTACATTGGACTACGATCAAAACCGGTTTTAAGCATCTCGTGTACCCTTGCATCCGTATAAGTTATATGGCAAGAGCGCTGATTTTCGGGCTTCACCTTTTCTATATTTAAATAAGAGAAGCCAACCACTTCTTCATCGCCCTTCTGTTCTTCCATTTTACTATAATCAAGGCTACGACCATCTACTCTTGGTGGCGTTCCCGTTTTAAGTCGATCTGATTCTAATCCAAAGGAAACCAATTGTTCTGTGATACCTGTTGCTGCTTTTTCAGCTACTCGACCTCCGCCAATTTGCTTTTCACCGATATGCATGATACCGTTTAAAAAAGTGCCACTGGTAATAACAACTGCGTCTGCCTCTATTTTATGCCCCAAGCTAGTAATTACCCCACAAGCCTTATTGTTTTTTATAATCAGTTCGTTCACCGAATCCTGGTAAAAATCTACATTGGGTGTGTTTTCCAACATCTCACGCCATTTACTAGCAAATAAGTGTCTGTCATTCTGGGTTCTTGGACTCCACATGGCAGGCCCCTTACTTTTATTCAACATTCTAAATTGAATCGTACTTAAGTCACTTACAATGCCACTATATCCGCCTAATGCATCTATTTCCCTTATAATTTGCCCCTTGGCAATTCCGCCCATAGCTGGATTACAGCTCATTTGGGCAATGGTTTGCATGTTCATGGTCACCAATAAAACCTTGGAGCCCATGTTGGCCGCCGCCGCCGCTGCTTCACAACCTGCATGGCCGGCACCTACTACTATGACATTGTATTTTGGAAACATATAAGGGTGCAAAGATAAGCCTGTATTGTATACCAAGTAATTCAATTAATTTCAAGATTTTTAAAATTTTTATCCTTTTTCGTGATGTTCAAGATGACATTTTCTACAAAACCAAACTACTTCTAATGGTTTTGCATAATCATGGTGATGCGCCTCTACATCAGGGCTATTGCAAATAATACAATTAGTCTTACTAATTTTACCCCTTTTTATATATATATGTAAATAAGATCTCGCATTAGCCTTCATTTTTTGTAATTCCGTAAGTTCCGAGTGTTTCTTACGAGTTAATTTGGTATGAAGATTCTTACAAGTTCTACAGTATCTTTGCCTGCCTACCAGTTCAGCTTCTATTGGTCCCTCGCATTTACCACAGGTTTTTTTATAATTTCCTTTGGTATTTCTTATTCTCATACCCAAATATACAATAAATATTGTTAATGTAGAACGTTAATGTGATATGTGGAACCTTTTTTGTAATAAAGAGAAAAAAACGATGTTATTGTTAATGTAGAACGTTAATGTGCTATGTGGAACCTTTTTGGATCACACAGGCCTAGGAAATAGATTTTAGATAAGATTTCAGCCATTTATTCTCCTGAGCGCGCATTTTTTTGGCGTCGGAAGGCTTTTTATCCTTGTAACCACAAAAATGCAAGGCCCCATGAAAGATGACCCTTAATAATTCTTCCGTATAGCTCGTCTTATGGGTTTTTGCGTTGTCTTTCACACGATCAATACTTATATAAATCTCCCCAATGAGGGTTCCCCTGGTTTCAGATAGGTCAAAACTGATAATATCGGTGAAGTAATCGTGGTTCAAGAAGGACTTATTGATATTAAGTAGGAATTTGTCGGAACAGAAAACATATTGAAGTGTATCAATGGCAATCCCCTCTTTTTTCAAACCCTTTTCAATAAACGCTTTTAACGCCAGACGATTGGTAAGTGTTGTGTTTTTATCAGCCGTATTAAATGAAATGGGTATGCGCATAATATATTGTTATTCAATGCTCCAAATTTCGTAACTATTTATGTAAAACAGCAACTATCTTTGTATTAATATTATGAGGAAGTTATCTGAATTAAAAATTGGGGAGTCGGGCGTAATCCATTCCTTCGAAAATGATGATATATTTTTGAAGCTAATGGAAATGGGCTGTATACCTGGTGAATTAATTATCGTTGAACAAATTGCACCCCTGGGTGATCCTATATCAATATCGGTGGCCGGATATCAATTAAGCCTAAGAATTAATGAGGCAGATAGTATTTTTATAGCCTCAAAATCAATGTAAATAATTGATAATCAACCAATTAAGCAAATGAAGATCGGTTTATTTTTTGGCTCATTCAATCCCGTTCATAACGGCCACTTAATGGTGGCTAGTTATGTTGCCAATCATTCCGATATGAATCAGGTGTGGTTAGTTGTTTCACCTCAAAATCCTTTAAAGCCACAGGGAAGCTTATTAAATGAATATGATCGACTCCATTTGACCAAGCTAGCCATTGAAGACGATACACAATTAAAAGTGTCTGATATTGAGTTTTCTCTGCCAAAGCCTTCTTACACCATTGATACACTTACTTATTTACAAGAAAAATATCCGCAACATGAATTTTCTGTAATCATGGGCGCAGATAGTTTTCAAAATTTACCCAAGTGGAAAAACTTTGAAACACTGGTAAAAAATTATCAATTCATTGTTTATCGTCGGGATGGTTTTGATATCACCAATGATTATGGTGCACGCGTGGTAATATTAGATGCACCATTGTTGCAATTATCTGCAACACTTATTCGTAACAATCGCAAAGACGGAATTACCATTCGTTATCTGGTTCCAGAAAAAGTACGCGAAGAAATTGAGCGTAGTAATTACTTTAAAGATTAATTCGCGACTTAGTTTGGTGTGAAGAAAAGTGAGCAGCGCCCATTTGAAAAATATAAATAAAAAAGCCTCGCGATTTTTCGGAGGCTTTTTTATTTTAAATGACAACACCTTGCGGCATTGTCTAAAAAATTATCTATTCATGCTCGCCAAAAATTCTTCATTGTCTTTGGTGCCACGCATTCTTTTTAATAACTCATTCATCGCTTCATCGTTGTTCATATCATTGATAAATAATCTTAGGATATTCATTCTTCCCAATACTTCTTTATCTAATAATAAATCATCACGACGCGTACTAGAACCCACCAAATCAATCGCTGGGAAAATACGCTTGTTTGCTAAGCGACGATCTAAAACTAATTCCATGTTACCAGTTCCCTTGAATTCTTCAAAGATCACCTCGTCCATTTTAGAACCAGTTTCAATTAATGCAGTTGCTAATATGGTAAGTGATCCACCGTTTTCAATTTTACGTGCTGCACCAAAAAATTGTTTAGGACGCAATAACGCAGTTGCTTCAACACCACCGGATAATACTTTACCAGAACTTGGTGCGACTGTATTGTGTGCACGCGCTAAACGTGTAATAGAATCAAGTAATATCACCACATCATGCCCACACTCTACTAAACGTTTTGCTTTTTGTAAAGCCATGGAGGAAACCTTAACATGTTTGTCTGCGGGTTCATCAAACGTACTCGCGATAACCTCACCTTTTACAGAACGCTCCACATCCGTTACCTCTTCCGGTCTTTCATCAACCAATAAAATAATTAAGTAACATTCCGGGTGATTCGCTGCAATCGCATTCGCCACCTCCTTTAATAACATTGTTTTACCCACTTTTGGTTGGGCAACAATTAATCCTCTTTGTCCTTTACCAATAGGCGTAAATAAATCCATGATACGCGTACTATAATTATTCGCAGCCGTATATAAACTTAATTTTTGATAAGGAAAGATCGGTGTTAAATAATCAAATGGAATACGATCCCGAATTTCATCTGGATTTTTTCCATTCACTTGATGCACTTTGGTCAAAGCAAAATATTTTTCACCCTCGCGCGGAACACGAACCGTTCCGTGCACCGTATCACCCACTTTTAATCCAAATAATTTTATTTGAGAAGGAGAAACGTATACATCATCGGGAGAAGATAAATAGTTGTAATCTGAAGATCGTAAAAACCCAAAATTGTCAGGCATAATTTCCAAAACACCTTCGGTTTCAATTACGCCATCAAACTCAACATTAAATACCGGCTCTTTTTTGGGTTGCGGGTAGCGTTGGGCAGGTTGGTTTGGGCCATTTTGACCACCGCCATTAGTTGGTGCACTTTGTCCAGATTGGGAAGAAGGATTGGTTTGACCAGATTGCTCGTTGCTTTCGGGTGCAGATGGCGCTTGAGCAGATGCTTCAGCACTTGCCGCACTTTCGTCGCCAAATAAGGCTTGCGCTATTTTTGAAGCTTTGTCATCCTCGCTATTGTCTTTAACGGGCTCCGCTTTTTTAGCGGGAACAGCTTTTTTGGGAGCGGTCTTTTTTTCGGAACTAGCAGCTGGAGCAGCTTTTGCGGCTGGGGTGGCAACAACTTTGCGCCCCCTTTTTGGTTTGTCGTCTTTTTCTTGCACTGTGTAACTATGGTTTATTTAAAAATCGAATCAAGAGCTGGGATAATTTGAGAACTTTTTTTGAAATGTTGGTCTTAATAATAGTGACCAAAAAATTGAATAAGGGAAATTTGTGTAGCAAGCCAATAATAATAAATGAATGCTTTGGCGCGTTGCTACTGCAATGTTAAGCAGATTTTTAACAAAAAAACAATTTTTTATGTGTTTTTATGTCTAAAACGGGTCAATTCGCCATTGAAACGGATTATCTTTGCCATTCGAAAATACAAATATGTTCAACCAACGAATTAAAATTAAGCAATTGTTATCGGGCACCGCAACGGGTATCGAAGTGGTGGTGATGGGATGGGTACGCACTTTTAGAAACAATCAGTTCATTGCTTTAAATGATGGCAGTACCAATGCCAACATCCAAATCGTTGCTTCCTTGGGTGAATTTGACGACGCTATCTTAAAAAGAATCACCACCGGTGCGTCATTAAAAATTATCGGAACCGTGGTTGAAAGTTTGGGTAAGGGTCAAACGGTAGAAGTAAAAGCAACCAGCATAGAAATATTAGGAGATAGCGACGCAGAAAAATATCCTTTACAACCTAAAAAACACTCCCTTGAATTTTTAAGAGAAAAAGCGCATCTGCGTTTTAGAACCAATACATTTGGATCTGTTTTTAGAATTAGACATTCACTTGCATTTACAGTGCATCAGTTTTTTAACGATCGCGGATTTTTATATTTACATACACCCATTATTACAAGTTCGGATGCAGAGGGTGCGGGAGAAATGTTTCGCGTAACCACACTTCCATTGGAAGGGGCACCTAAAAATGATGCTGGTGAAATTGATTTTACACAGGACTTTTTTGGTAAGAGTACTAACTTAACGGTGAGTGGTCAACTAGAAGGAGAGCTAGGCGCCATGGCGTTTTCAGACATTTACACTTTTGGCCCCACCTTCCGTGCTGAAAATTCAAACACCACCAGACACTTAGCAGAATTTTGGATGATTGAACCCGAGGTTGCTTTTAATGATTTAGAAGACAACATGAACTTGGCTGAAGATTTCATTAAGCATTTAATTGCTTATGTGATGAAAAATAATATCGATGATTTACAATTTTTAGATACGCGCTTGGCAGAGGAAGAAAAACAATTACCGACGGAAAAAAGAAGTGGACTTGGATTAATTGAAAAATTAAAATTTGTTGTTGAAAACGGATTTGAAAGAATTACTTATACCGAAGCGATAGAAATAATATCATCAGGTGAACATGAAAGATACTTGGTGGAGCAGCATTTTAAAAAACCAGTGATTGTTACAGGATATCCTGCTGCAATTAAAGCTTTTTATATGCGTATGAATGATGGATGTGAACCAGGCAAAGAAACGGTAGCGGCCATGGATATTTTGGCGCCTGGCATTGGTGAGATTGTGGGCGGATCCCAAAGGGAAGAGCGTTTAGAAAAACTAGAGGCCAGAATGAACGCTATGCATATACCATTACAGGAGATGAGCTATTACCTAGATACAAGAAGATTTGGTTCTGTGCCCCATGCAGGCTTTGGCCTAGGATTTGAAAGAATGGTACAATTTGTAACCGGAATGACAAATATTAGAGACGTAATTCCATTTGCAAGAACCCCTAAAAACTGTGAGTACTAATATATTAGGTATAATGTGGGCTTGGTTTTTTGAATTATAAGATTCCCTGCCTATATTTGCGACCCAATCGTTGAAAAGCGAGCGGGTGGATGAAAAAGGATGGCGCTGTAGCTCAGTTGGTAGAGCAAAGGACTGAAAATCCTTGTGTCCCCGGTTCGAGCCCGGGTGGTGCCACACGGCCCTCAACGAAAGTTGAGGGCTTTTTAATTTTCAAATTCCCATCATTATGCTGCTTAAAAATTTGCTCTTTTTGCCCCTGCTTATATTGCACTTGTTCGCAGCTGCGCAAAATAAAAAACAATCAGCTGGCGCTAAAAAATATAATACCGTTGTATCTAAGGAAATGATGGAGCAGGTTTTTAATGAAATTAAAACACCCTATAAATATGGTGTTGTTTTTAAACACCCCGACGCAAATAAATTAATGGACAGTCCAACGATATTCAAAAAAAATGGCGTTTGGTATATGACCTATATTGTTTTTGATGGTAAGGGGTATGAAACCTGGATCGCTGAGAGCAAAAATTTATTGGATTGGAAGTCACTGGGTAAAATTCTTTCTTTTTCAAAAGATACCTGGGACGCCAACCAAAAAGCGGGTTATATGTCATTGGTAGATATTAATTGGGGAGGGAGTTATAAGGTAGAAAAATTTAATAATAAATACTGGATGTCTTATTTAGGTGGTAATACCATTGGATACGAAGCCGGTGTATTGGGCGTAGGTATGGCAAACAATTCAACGCTTACAAAACCAGTAGAATGGCAAACAGCAACAACACCAATTTTACAACCGAAAGATATTGATACAAGATGGTTTGAAAACAAAACTATTTATAAAAGCACCGTTATAAGAGACAAACAAAAACATACTTCGCATCCCTTTGTCATGTATTATAATGCAAAAGGAGATACTGCTAAATATGAAAGTATTGGTATGGCAGTTTCGGATGATATGGTTTCTTGGAAACGATATGGCGCGTCTCCTGTGATTACAAAATACAAAGGCATTTGTGGAGATGCACAAATAGTCAAAATAAATAAACTGTATGTGATGTTTTACTTTGGTGCATTTTGGAAACCTGGCGCCTTTGAAAGATTTGCTTGTTCCTATGACCTAGTGAATTGGACGGATTGGGAGGGGGAGGATTTAATTAAATCTTCCGCAGAGTATGATGAAACTTATGCGCATAAACCATGGGTAATCAAATGGAAGGGTGTTGTTTATCATTTTTATAATGCAGTGGGAAAATCAGGCAGGGTTATTGCCTTAGCAACCTCAAAGGATTTACAAACCAAGTAAAAAATTGTTGGAATTATTATTGCCTTATTTATTTTTACGAAAAACCATACAGTGTTGCCAAGGTAGGTTGCTGATATTTTTTTCAAATATAAATCCTGCTGCTTTAAACTCACGAACGGCTTGTTGTTCACTCATTTTGTGAATGGTTTTAATGGGCACCATTTCATCTTCAGTTCTAAATTCAACTAGAACCAATTTTCCATCTGGCTTGAGCGCTTCCAACATGGCCACACCCATTTCATAGGGGTAAGAAAATTCATGGTACACATCTACTAGCAACATTAAGTCAATACTATTTGCAGGGAGCCCAACGGTTTGTTCTGTACATAAAATAGGGACTACATTTTTTGTTTTTTCCGCTTTAATACGATCTTTCAAAAAGGCAATCATTTCTAGCTCCACATCTACCGCATACACTTTTCCGTTACCCACCATTTTTGATAATAAGGAACTGTGGTAACCGCTACCAGCGCCAATATCCGCAATCATCATTCCGGGTTGTACATTCAAATTTTTTAATAGCAAACTTGTGTTTTCTTCCTTGTCTCTTTCTTCTCGTTCAAGCCAATCAATACCATAGTGACTCATTACCTGCGCAATTTGTCGGCCCATATACCATTTATTAATGCCATTGGCATCTCCAGACTTAAGGATATATTTTCCTTGTGCGTTTCCTATTAATGAAAAACACAAAGCAATAACTACAAAAATAAAATTTGAATATTTTTTCATGATGCTTTTATTGTGTTCCACCATAACGATAAAATTTTTTATCATCACAAATATTTACTAGTGTAAAAAATTTCCTAGGAAGGATTTACTAAAAACGAAGGAAGCTCCTCCACTTTTGAACAACACACTTGATCCATCACCTGCTTTAACTGAACTTTTAAACTTGAAATAAGATGATCGCCACCCTCATCGCCCAGTGCGGCAACAGCATACATAAAACTTCTACCTAAAAACGCAAATTCAGCACCCGATGCAATAGTTCTAGCGATATCTGGACCCGTTCGTATACCACTATCCATCATGATTTTTATTTGCCCCTTATATTTTTCTACAATCGGATGTAATGTTTTGATAGTGGATTGACCAGCATCCAATTGTCTACCGCCATGATTGGATACGATTATACCATCTAATCCTAATTTTATTGCCATCTCGGTATCTTCTTCAGATGCAATTCCTTTAATTACTAATCTTCCTTTCCATTGATCTCGGATAGCTGCAATTTTTTCTTCATTTAATCTACCCGAAAAGGTTTTATTCATAAACTGACCCAACTGTTTCATGTTTAAATCCTTTGGCATATAAGGCTTCATCGTTTGAAAAGACGGTTGACCATGATACAAAGTTTTCAGCGCCCACTCTGGCTTTCCCATGATTTGCAATATATTTTTAAGTGTCATGCGCGGCGGCATTGCCAAACCATTTCTAATATCTCTGGGTCGATAACCAAATGTAGGAACGTCACTTAAAATAACTAATACAGGACAAGCAACATCTTGCAAACGTTTTATTATTTTATCTCTAATCTCATTTTCAGCAGGATGATATAATTGAAACCAAGCACGCCCCTCGGTTAGTGAACTTATTTTTTCAATATTGCTGGTGGAAACCGTACTTAATATAAATGGGATATTGTGCTTGCATGCTGCTTTCGCTAAAATTTCAGGGGCATTCGGCCAAACCAAACCCTGTAACCCGATGGGTGAAATTCCAAATGGCGCATCATACACATGTCCAAATAAGTTAGTCTCTAATTTGGCTTCAATATGCTTTCTTAAATAATAAGGCTTTAATTCTACCGCTCTTAATTCCTGGGTATTCTTGTATAAATTAATGTCCTCATTACATCCACCATCTAGATATTCAAAAGCAAATTTTGGAATTTTTGATTTTGCTTTTTTTATTAAATCATCAATGCCAGGATAATTATAATTATAGGAAAGAGACATAGTATTTTATTTTACAACAGCTCTTACGCCTGTATTTCCGCCACCATTTAATGTCATGTCATGTGGCTTATTTATTTTCCAGCCACCTCTAGTGAAATCAGGAACATCGATTGTTTTTGATCTTTGTCCAACAGAATTACCACTCAATGGAAACACAGCACTCCATGAAGCAGCGTCATACACATCTTGATCCAATGGTAAACCATTGCGTAAACAATCAATTAATCTCCAGTCCATAATAAAGTCCATTCCACCATGACCGCCAATATTTTTTGCAATTTCTCCGATATGTTTTACAATTGGTGGTGTATATTTTTCACGCATTCTATTCAGTTCATCTTCTTTCATCCATGCGTGTCCTAATGCAATACGCTCTGGACCAGGATATTTTTGTGCTGCACCTTTAGTGCCACTCACTAAATGGATTCTAGAATAAGGACGTGGAGAAGATACATCATGTTGTACCATTAATGTTTTACCTAAATCGGTTTTAATAATGGTCGTGTTCATATTTCCGCGATATGTTTTTCCAGTGTATTCTTTGAAAAAATCATCCTTTGCTGCCATGTCATTCGCCATTTTGCCTAACGAAAAATCATTGGTGCTCATACTCACCAAGTGATCAAATTTATCTCCACGATTAATATTCATGCATTGCGCAATTGGCCCTAATCCATGTGTAGGATATAGACTACCATTGTTTTCGATATTTTCTTTCAATCTCCACATATCCGCATACGCCTTTTTATTAAACAAATAGTCACTGCTTAAGTCATGTATGTATGCACCCTCTGCGTGTAAAATTTCACCAAACAATCCGTTGCGTGCCATATTAAGTGTAAGTAATTCAAAAAAGTCGTAGCAACAATTCTCAAGCATCATCATATGCTTGCGTGTTTTTTCGGAAGTTTCTACCAGCTCCCAACACTCGTCAATCGTTTTAGCAGCAGGTACTTCAGAAGCAGCATGCTTACCATTTTTCATTGCATACACCGAGATGGGCGTGTGTAATGACCATGGCGTAGTTACATAAATTAAATCAATATCATTGGATTCACAAACCGCTTTCCAGCCCTCAGCGCCCGAATAGGCTTTTGCTTTAGGCAAACCCTTTTTTGTAAGAATGTTTTGTGCCTTTTCTACACGCTCAGGATATTTATCACACAAGGCTTTTATTTCAACCCCATCTATATAACTTAATCTGTCAACCGCACCTGGTCCACGATTACCTAATCCAATAACAGCTACGCGCACCGTTGGTAATTTAGGTGCCGCATAACCACACATATTAAATGCAGCAGGAGCGGGTGTTGTATTTTTCACATGGCTAGCAGCAAATCCCTTTTCTGGAATCGATGTAATGATTGCACCAGAACCTAGGGCAATATTGCGAAGAAAGGAACGTCTATTTGTACTCATTGTATTTGTATTGAAGGTGAATATTAAAGATAAGGAAAACAAATTGTGATTGATATATTGTTAAGATCGCTTTTTAGATTTATTTTTTAGTAAATTTTTCTTCAATTATTTTTCTTTTGGTCCAACATTCATCTAATGGACCACCCGTTGATTTTTGTCCTTGGTGTCTCCAGTCCCCATCAATAATGGAATATCCAAAGGAAAGCGACTTCCCAATACTTTGCGTGGTTTTTGTAAAGTATTCAATGTTTTCGGTATACTTTCCGTTTTGTGTTGTTTGTGTTCCACCTCCGGCATCAAAGAATTTTTTGGTCACTACATTATAACTTACCCATTGAAAGTACTTGCCTGAAATAATTTTCATGGTGCGTCTTGGAAAAAAAGGATTTGCTCTTTTACTAACAATATCATTTGTATAATTTCCGCTAATAATCCAAGAGCCAAATAAATCGCCCGCTTTTCCCCCATCTAACCTCGTTAAGCCGGATAATATATTGCCTAAGAAAAGTTGGCCATCTTTTTTAATTGTTATTGGAATACTTGCAGATAGATTAACCATGGCGGTATCCAGAGAATGCCATTCATAGGATAATTCCATATTTTCCTTATCTATACGATATTTACCACCCCAAGTATAATTAAATTTTTTCTCTACTAAGTTATAGCTCGCAACACTTAAAATATAATCTGTGATTATGACCAATGTTTTAGTATTATTTTCTTCTTTCCCCCATGCCCCCAAAATATTTATATTTGTTTGACTGTTAACACTAGAGGTAAGCATTAGTATACAGTAGCTAGTGAATAATAGAATTTTTTTCATACTCCTCATTTTGTAAAATAAATATAAATAAAATATTGTGGGGAATGCATTTTAAATTGCGATTTAAATTCAAATTATCTCATTCAATAGCGTAGTCTATAAATTTTGTATATTGAGCTTCTCAAGAACTAAATAATTCTATGAAACGCAGAAACTTTATCGGATTGAGTAGCACCATCGGCTTAATGGCCGGAATTTTACCAACAGCTGCAATTGCGGAAACAAAACAATTGGAACAAAAAGGGAAGCGTTACCAAAAGGGCGCTAGTCCTTGGCCAATTTGTTTGGATACCGCCACCATTCGACCGGCCTCCCTTAAAGATAAAGTAAGCATTGCTGCTGAAGCTGGTTTTGATGGCATTGAGCCCTGGGATAGTGAATTAGAAGAGTTTGAAAAAAATGGAGGGAATTTAAAAGCCTTGGGTGCAGAAATTAAAAAGCTAGGTCTGAAAGTGCCAAGTGTCATTGGCCTTTGGAATGCAATACCCGGAACCATGCCTGAGTTTGAAACGTCATTGAAGGAAACGCGCCGACGTATGCGTATGGCGCATGATATTGGCGCCGAACATATTCAAACCATACCCAATACCTTGCCTGAAAATTATAATCAAAAATGGGTGGCTGATAGATATCGTGACATTATTGAAATTGGCATGAAAGAATTTAATATTAAACCCGCCTTGGTTTTTGTAAAATATTTTACGATTAAAACTTTAGGTCAAGCGGTTGGTATAGCGATGGATGCAAATCATCCAAACGCGATGGTCATCCCCGATGTTTATCATATGTATATTAGTGATGGTGGTTTTGAAGGATTAAAAATGTTAAAGGGAGATGCCATTGCAATTTTTCAATTCAATGATGCGCCCAACACGCCTGCGTTTAAAGATTTAAGAGATGAACACCGTGTTTATCCAGGGGATGGTATATTACCACTTGCTTCTATATTTCAAGATCTAAAAGCAACAGGATACAAAGGATTTATTTCATTAGAAATGTATAATCCAAATTATTATAAAGAAGATTTATTACAAGTCGCTAAAACTGGATTAAGAAAAACTTTAGAAGTACTTAAAAAAGCGGGTGTATAAAATTAGAGATAAATTTATTTTCGATATTCTTTATACGAGAATATCATTGATCACTTTTCCAGACACATCCGTGAGCCGGAAACGCCTTCCTTGGTACTTATAAATTAATTGTTCGTGGTTGATGCCCATGATATGTAATAATGTTGCATGAAAATCATGCACGTGCACCGGGTCCTTCACTATATTGTAACTAAAATCATCTGTTTGTCCGTAAGTCATACCAGGCTTGACGCCTGCGCCTGCCATCCACATAGTAAAACAACGCGGATGATGATCTCTGCCATAATTATCTTTTTCTAATTTTCCTTGGGAATAAGCAGTACGACCAAACTCACCACCCCATATCACTAAAGTATCATCGAGCATACCTCTTCGTTTTAAATCCATAATTAATGCCGCTGATGCTTGATCTGTTTGCTTACATTGTTGTTTCATTCCTTGTGGCAAGGAACCATGATGATCCCATCCTTGATGATACAGTTGCACAAAGCGAACATCTTTTTCTAAAAGTTTGCGCGCTAATAAACAATTGGCTGCGAATGTTCCTTTTTCTCTACTATCTGGTCCGTATAAATCAAAAACCTCATCTGACTCATTCGATGTATCCATCACATCAGGTACCGATGTTTGCATTCTAAAAGCTAATTCGTATTGTGACATACGCGCATCTACTTCAGCATCACCCCACACTTCATTTTGTAAATTATTCAGTTGTCCCAAATAATCTAACATTTCTTTACGGTCGGTTCCATCATAGCCCTCGGGATTATTTAAAAATAATACAGGATCCTTGCCTGATCTAAATTGTACCCCCTGATGTTGTGAAGGTAAAAATCCATTCCCCCATAATCTTGCATATAAAGGCTGATCGCGAGAAGCATTTTTTGAAACCAATACGATGAATGCAGGTAAATTTTTATTTTCAGATCCCAATCCATAACTCATCCAAGATCCAATAGATGGTCGACCCGGAAGCTGATGTCCAGTTTGAAAAAAGGTGAGTGCTGGATCATGATTAATTTGTTCTGTATACATGGATTTAATAATACACAATTCGTCTACCACCTGCGCGGTGTAAGGTAATAGATCGCTTACCCAGGTATTACTTTTTCCATGCTGTTTAAAATTTGCAAAGGAGGAGGCAATAGGAAGTAAAGCTTGACTGGCACTCATTCCTGTTAAGCGTTGCCCATTACGAACAGAATCAGGTAAACCCTGTCCTTGCATTTTTATTAAATCAGGTTTGTAATCAAATGTTTCAAATTGTGAAGGGCCACCACTCATAAACAAATAGACTACGCGTTTTGCTTTTGGCGCGATAGTGGGTAAGGCGTCTAATATTTGTTGTTCAAATGTTTTTGTTGAAATACTACTACTTAATAAAGTACCTAGTGCCATCGCGCCCATACCGCCTGCGGTACTTTTCAAAAAATTACGACGTTCAATTTTTTTATTGATTGCCTCAAATTCTTGCGTATATATGTTAAAATCATTTTTCCTTCCCATAAACTTATCTTTTAGTAATGGTTGCATCAGAGTTTAATATGGTGCTTGCAACTACGCTATTCGCAGCAACCCAATAAGGATCTAATGTTGTATTTATTTTATATAAACCTGTATTTATCCATCCTTTTATTTTAGTAGGGTTAGCTTTAAACTTATTGTATTCTCTTTGTTGCATTGCACTTAATAATGCGATTTGTTTTGAAGTAGGTGTAATGCCGGTAAGTTGTCGGTAAGCTAAACCAATAGCTGCTGTAGTATTTTGTTGTTTGGTGATGCTTTCCCCAATCACTTTCGCAGCTTCAACAAAAGTAGGATCATTTAAAGTAACCAATGCTTGTAAGGGCGTATTGGTGGATTGTCTGCGTACTACACAAGAAGCCCTAGAAGGACCATCAAAATTAGCAAGGGTTGGATTGGGAACCGTTCTTTTTAAAATAATATAAAGGCTTCTTCTATATACCTGATCAGTACTGTCCTGATTATATTTGGTCCCATTGATTTCCCACAATCCTTCGGGCTGATAAGGATATACGCTTTTACCTCCCAACTCTTTATTTAATAGACCGCTCGCCACTAAAGCATTGTCTCGAATCATTTCAGCGGATAAGCGAATAGATGGACCTCTTGCTAATAATTTATTTTCTGGATCTTTTTCCATAAGCATGCCACCAGCTTTTGAATCCTGCTGATAAGTCGCAGACATCACCATGAGCTTATTTATTTTTTTAATATCCCAGTTGTTGTCTCGCAATTCAATCGCCAACCAATCCAATAAATTTAAATGACTAGGCATTTCACCCTGATTACCAAAATCCTCTGCTGTTTTAACCAAACCTTTGCCAAAAAAGTTTTGCCATAAATGATTGATAGCAACCCTTGCTGTTAGCGGATTACGTGCATCGGTTAACCACTGTGCTAAGCCATATCTGTTTTTTGGAAGTTGATTAGAGAAGGGTAATATTTTTTCTGGTGTATTTGGAAATACTTGTTTTGTTGGCGCATCATATTGTCCCCTGTTTAACAAAAAGGTTTTTTTAGGCTGTGGCATTTCTTGCATCACCATTAATTCTTTGATATGCTCGGTTGAATCTGCTAATAATTTTCTTTGTGTTTGAAGTGCCAGGTTTGCGTTTTTAATACCTACATTCACTACTGAGTTATAATATTCTTTTAAAACGGCAATATCCTCGTTGCTTAATTCGGTGCTGATTTTTTTTGTAATTAAATCCCAATTCGCTTTTTTTGCCAATACTTTTATTTCAAAAGGAGTTAAAGCTCGGTTATATACAGATACATCATCTAGCTTTCCGCCCTTAACACCAAATCCACGATACCAGGCTCCAATTTGTAATCCTGGTTCATCCTTTGAAAAAAATACAATGTCTTTATATAATTGATCAATCTGTGTTTCCATTTTTAATGGCGCGCCATCAATAAATAAATTCAAACCTTTTGCGGTAGAAGATCCATCATAGGTCATAGTGAGTTGTATCCATTGATTACGGGGCACATCCGTTAAAGACAGTTTTGTAATGGCATTGGAAGGTGCAGTATGTGCCATTGTCATTTCAAGTCGATTATTTTTTAAATAAACATGATAACCTTTGAAATTATACAACCTTTCTGCATTGCTTTTATGAAAAATAACACCCTCCTTCACTTCCTTAGGAATAGTTATCCATAGGCCAATGGTAAAAGGCTCCGATTTTCTGAAAACGCCCACTTCTTTTAAATCCAAATAGGCATCACCATTTAAATATAAACTTTGTCCATTCCCATTTTTTTCAAATTCCAATGGTTCACTTTTTGTATCCCAATCGCGACGTAAAATGGCTGTTTTACTATTGTTGACACTATTTTTTAATGAATCTTCAAAACTAAAAAAGCCTTGTAAATTTTCAACCGGGACGCCCTTGCTTGATATTGTTTTATATTTTTCTTGTTGTATCCATTCATTAAATTCATTGGATGCATTTTCGTAGCTCAATTTTAATTGCGTTTCTTTTTCTTTAACCAATGAATTAATATATTGAATAGTTTTTTCTTGTGCTACCGTAGGAAGCATTAATGTGGGTGTTGGCATATCATCATTCCAAGAGATCTGTCCTGCCTCGCGTACATTATTAAAAAAACTATACAGCTCATAATAATTTTCCTGTGAAACCGGATCATACTTATGATCATGACATCTTGCACAACCCACCGATATGGATAAAAACGCTTCTCCAAAAGTATTGGTACGATCCATCACATATTCTGTTTGAAATTCTTCTTCAATAATTCCACCTTCCTGATTTTGTGGATGATTGCGATTAAACGCAGTTGCAATAATCATATCCTTGGTAGGCGAAGGCATTAAATCACCCGCTAGTTGATAATGGATGAAATTTTTATAAGACATGTTTTCATTGAAAGCACCAATAACCCAATCGCGATAAACCGACATATCCCTGGTTCTATCCACGGTGTAACCGTAGGAATCAGCGAAGCGGGCTAGGTCCAACCATTGGGTCGCCATTTTTTCACCATAATGCGGTGAGCTTAATAAACGGTCTACTTGTTTTTCGTAAGCATTTGCGCTTTGGTCGTTTAAGAATTGGTCTATTTCATCAACGGTCGGCGGAAGACCGGTCAAATCCAAGGAAAGCCTTCTTAATAAAATTTCTTTAGACGCCTGAGGGCTAGGCTGTAAACCTTCTTGTTGTAATCGACTAAATACAAAATTATCAATGGGATTATTCACCTGTAAATTAAAGAGATCAGGAATCGCCTTCTTCTCTGGTGCAACAAATGCCCAGTGTGGCTTATATATGGCACCCATTTCAATCCACTTTATAAGTATTGCTTTTTCCTTTGCATCTAAGGTTAAATGAGATTTTGGATCCGGCATTATGTAACTAGGATCGGAAGATAAAATGCGGTGGTAAAGCTCACTCTTATTTAAATTACCCGGCACAATGGCAAATTTCCCAGGGCTTTCAGGCAAGGGTCCATAAGCCGACGCCTCCATATCTAATCTAAGCCCTGCTTTTTGTTTTGCCTTATCTGGTCCATGACAAGAAAAACATTTATCTGATAAAATTGGTTTTACATGTTCATTATAGTCAATGACGGAAGGTAATTTAAGATACGCCGCATTTACATCCTCGGGTAATTTGGATATGTTTTTAAATGCAAAAAAAACACCAATAAAACCAATTAATAAATAATATTTCTTCATTTTTTCTGAAATTTAAAATCTCCTATTTCGATAGTTACTTTCGGATTTAATTTTTTAAACTGTTCAATCCCATTTAAAGTTACTTTAGTTTTCCATAAATAAAGCACAGATAAGTTTTTTAATGTAGCTAATTGCATAAGCCCTTCATCTGAAATATTCGTACCATAAAGGTTAAGCTGTTCCAATTGTGACAATTGCTTTATATAGTCCAACCCATTATCCGTGATCAAAGTGTTTTCAACATTCAACTTTTTAATATTTTTTAAATCCGCAACTATTTTTATATCATTATCATTGATAGGTAAGTTGGTCAATTTTAATGTTACTAACTGTGCATTAATATTTTTCAATGCTTGTAAGCTAGAATTATTAAAGGGAACTACATTAACAAAATTGGCTATAACAAAATTGGAACCTTCTGCGATATTGGTTAAAATAATATTTTCTTCTTTGAAATCTTCAATGATCGCGGGGCTTATGGGTGCAGGATTTGGTAGGTTTATAATTTTTACGGAACTTTTTATACTATTATTATTTTCAATCTCCTGCTTTTTTGTTTCTGTTATTTCACTATTTACTTTTGCTGGAGTAGCTAAAATATTTTTATCCGTAATGGTATTTTGGGATGCAACATTTTTAAACAATTCGTTATTGGAAATAGTGTCAATAATGTCCTCGAAAGAGGCGCCGGATTTTATCCAGCGTTCAATGATTAAAATTTCATTTTGACTTAACTGATGTTTTCCTTTCGGCGGCATATGTTTTTCATCATCAATTGGCAATACTAAGCTTGTATATAGTGGACTTTTGTAAGTATTACCCGCGACAAATATCTTTCCGTTTTTTCCACCCTTTTTGATGAACATTTCTCCATCCAATCTTAACCCATTTTTCTGTTTTAGTGCAGCGTGACAATTATAACATCTCAATTTTAAGATTGGCGCAACTTGTTCTTTATAAACATTATGTGTTTCAATGGTTAAGGAATCAGCTCCATTTGAAATTTTTTGAGTAATTTTTTTTGCTTCCACTTTTATAGTGTCAACCTGGCTCGTGTTGGAATTTTCATTGGAGTTAAATAAATAATTTTCTCCGTGCGTCAATGTACCACCATAGTGACCTGTAATAAAAAGAAGTAGGGTTAATATGACAGCTAATAATTTTCGGTATTGCTTTAAGAAATAAACTAGTAATCCTATAACTGCAGTGCTAATCCCGGTCCACTGATGTTTTTGAACTAATAACGCATCATATTCGCCGGAGTTGGATAAAATCCATCCTGCAATACAAGCCATCACGGCGCTTATACTCCCAACCAAAAAAGCCAATGAAATAGGAGTGCGTAAATCAACCTTAGTATAATGTTGGTAAACCATCATCAAAACACCCAATAGCAAAATACCAATGGGCAAATGCACAATGACAGGATGTAAGTGACCTATGAATTCAAGCATATGATTTAGATAGAAATAAATAGCAATCTAGCGTATAGCAATTTAACTATTAATTAGTAGGCATCAAAATTTAATAGGGGATTGCTATCTGTTTTGCTTTTGCCAAGGCACTTTACCACTTTCCTGAATTTGCTTTAATAATAAAGCGTTCAATTTTTCTACAATTTTAGGCTCTTGTTTTATTAAATTATTTCTTTCCTCAGGATCTAGCTTAAGATGATATAACTCCAAGGGCTGATAGGGATTATTTTGTAACAATTTCCAATCACCTTGTCGAATTGCGTGATATGCCTTACCACCATATTCCATGCCACCTTCTCTTCGGGTAAAATAAAGCACTCTATTTTCATCAACACTGGTAGTTGTATTTTTTTCACTTATTAATGTATACAAAAAACTTCTTCCTTCAATTTTATGTTTGATAGGAACCCCTGCAATTTCTAATAATGTGGGGTATATATCCATTGTTAAATTTACTTGTGCCGATACGCTACCCGCTTTAATCATTTTAGGCCAACTGATTACAGTAGGAACTCTTAATCCACCCTCATACATACTTTGTTTTCCATCGCGCAAATCACCATTATTTGACTCACTGGGTAGGTGACCACCATTATCACTTAAAAATAAGATGATGGTATTTTCATATTGGCCATTGGCTTTTAATGATGCAATTACTTTACCAATATTATCATCCATATGTTCAATAAAGGCTACTAGCTTAGCTCTTGTTTCTGAAACTTGCGGTTCTCTTTGCTTCACTTTTTGTAACCACGCTGTTGGCGGAGATACAGGGAAGTGCGGCGCATTATAGGATAAGTATAAAAAAAATGGATTTTTTTCACCGACTTGTTTTTTAAAATAATCAATGGACCACTGTGTAAATAGTTCTGTTGCGTGTCCTACGGGTTCAATCGGTTCTTTGTTTAAGCGCATGAAATTTTTCCCATGCCGTAAGTGGGTCCAATAATCATCCATCATATCCTCCAACCAACCATGAAACAAATCAAATCCTTTTTCATTGGGAAGGTTGGGTGATTCTAATCCTAAATTCCATTTACCAATATGCGCAGTGCGATATCCCGCTTGTTTTAATGCTTGTGGTAATAAAATAGTACCTGGTTGCAAGTAGCCCCAATTATTATCGGGTGTGGATCTGATTAATCCCGGAACTCCCACCAAATCGGGAAATCTGCCCGACATCAGTGAAGCCCTTGTTGGTGCACATACCGGGGAATTGCTATAAAAATAATCGAATCGCATACCTGCATTGCGAATTGCATCAATATTAGGTGTTCGAATATCTTTTGTACCGTAATAGGAAACATCATGATATCCTTGGTCATCGGTTAAGATGATGAGAATATTTGGTTTTTTATTTTGTGCATGTATAGCTGTCAAATAATACAAAAAACAAAATAGAAAAAATGGAAACTTTTTTATCATTAGTGTACTATAAAATCATTTTTCAAAACAGAATCACTTGTTAATTTCATACCTAAAATTTAATCTATCAGGCTCTCCAAAATAAGCAACTACCTCCTCCCGAATTTTAATACCACCAATCCGTTCCATTGCTTTTTGCGATCGAATGTTGTTAGCCCCTACATAAAAAGCCACTTTATCTACATAATTAAATGCATGGTTAAGCATTAATGTTTTTACTTCTTTATTGATGGACTTCCCCCAACAACTTCTTGCAAAAAAAGTATAACCAATTTGAATTTCTTTATTAGCTGCGTCGTATGCGCAATAGCGACTGGAACCCAATGCTTCGCCACTTAATGTATCTCTAATTATAAATGCACCACCTGATTCCATCGCTCCTTTAAAATAGTTGGTAAAAGCGTCCAATTTATATCTGTCTGGATTGGGATGTTGTTCCCAAATTAATGGATCGGAAGCAACCAGGTACAGCTCCTCAAAATGAGCTTGCTTCAAGGGTTCTAGCCAAACAATGTTGTTTTTTAAATCGGTGGGTTGTAAGTTCATGAGAAGGAAAAATCAAATTTATATATTAACGAACGATTTTAAAACATTAAAAAACCGCAATCTATTTTACTATTTAAATTTACTATATTTTTATCATACTTAAATCGTTTAGTTCAAATGAAAAAAATCAATATACTATTTTATATTTTATTTTTTTGTGGAAACAGTGGATTTTCACAACAAATAAATACTCCGGTTTTTATTTCAGGCACGGAGGGGTATAAAAGCTTTCGAATACCAGCCATAATTAAAACTCCTAGTAATGATTTGTTGGCTTTTTGTGAAGGAAGGGTGAACTCATCTGGAGACTTTGGTGATATTGATATTGTAATGAAGCGTAGTTCAGATCATGGTAAAACATGGTCGGCGATCAATATAATTGCAACTTACGATTCATTACAGGTAGGCAATCCTGCGCCAGTGTTTGACATGAATGATCCAGCTTATCCTAAAGGAAGATTATTTTTATTTTATAACACTGGAAATAATCATGAAAGTGAAATAAGAAATGGCAAGGGTGTAAGAGAAGTGTGGTATAAAACCTCCCTTGATAATGGATTCACTTGGAGTGCTGGTGTAAATATCACTACGCAAACACATCGACCCATGCAACCAACAGCCAATCCTTTATATAATTTTAAAGAAGATTGGAGACATTATGCAAACACACCAGGTCATGCATTACAGGTTTCCACTGGTTTATATAAGGGTCGTATTTTTATTCCAGCAAATCATTCTGCAGGGGCACCACAAAAGCAAGGGGAGGACTATTTTGCGCACAGTTTTTATTCGGATGATCACGGAGCTACATTTAAGTTAAGCGAAAAATTACATTTACCTGGTAGCAACGAATCAACTGCCGCAGAACTTTCAAATAATAGAATGATGCTTAATGCAAGAAATCAAAAAGGTGATATTCGATTACGCATAGTGGCGATTAGCTCAAATGGCGGCGCTTCCTGGGATACAAGCTATTTTGATCAGCAACTTCCCGACCCCGTTTGTGAAGGAAGCATTTTAAATATTGGCGTAAAAAATAAGAAACAAATACTTGCTTTTTCAAATGCGGCAGATGCTAAAAATAGAAATAATTTAACTTTGCGTATTAGTTTTGATGAAGGAAAAACATGGATAAAAAATTGGATCGTTGATAATGCGACTGATCCAAAAATGATGAGCAATAATTCAGCATATTCGGATCTTGTATTGGCCAACAAGCAACAAATTGGGATTTTATATGAAAAGGATAATTATAGTAAAATTGTCTTTACCACTATAAACTGGAAAAAATCAACAAAAGGGAGGTAGATGAGTAAATTCCAACTAATATCATACCCCAACCTAATTATTTTATTTAAATTGCTCTTATAATACAATCAATTATGAAAAAAATTTTTATTTCCCTAGCGCTTGTGCTTACACTATTTCGCAGTTATGCTGATGAAGGCATGTGGTTGCCCATGTTATTAGGGCAACAAGTGTATAATGATATGGTTAAACGTGGCTTAAAATTAAAACCAGAACAATTATATAGTATCAATAAGTCAAGTATCAAGGATGCGATTATTATTTTTGGCGGTGGCTGTACCGGTGAAATTGTATCTGATCAAGGATTAATTTTTACCAATCATCATTGTGGTTATAGTGCGATTGCAGCTGCTAGTTCTACTCAAAACAATTATTTACAAGATGGCTTTTGGGCAAGCGATAAATCCAAAGAAATTTCAAGTAATCTCTCTGTTAAATTTTTAAATCGAATTGAAGATGTATCTACTAAGGTATTGGCAGCTTTAGGGGAATCACAAGGTGCTGAGCGCGCGCAAAAATATGCCAAGGTAATGGGTGAGATCATTAAGGAGGTTGTTGGTAGTGATGAATATAAGGACGCGGTCGTAGCGAGCATGTTTAAAGGAAATCAGTTCTTTTTATTTGTTTATGATGTATATAAGGATATTCGCTTAGTTGGTAACCCACCTGAAAGTATTGGAAAATTTGGCGGTGATACAGACAACTGGGAGTGGCCAAGACATACGGGTGATTTTTCGGTTTTTCGTGTTTATATGAATAAGGAAGGAAAGCCCGCCAAGTACAGCGCGGATAATGTTCCCTTCAAACCTAAATATTATTTACCTGTGAGCATCAAGGGATTTAAAGATGGGGACTATAGTATGATTTATGGTTATCCAGGCGGCACCAATAGATATGAAACTTCTTTCGGTGTAAAATTAGCGACAGACATCACCAGTCCAACTTTAGTGAAATTGCGTGACATGCGTTTAAAATTTATGTTTGCTGAAATGAAAAAAAGTGCAGCAGTCAAATTACAATTAGCAAGTAATTACGCGAGCATTGCTAACTACTGGAAATTTTTTGATGGTGAAACAAAGCAACTATTAAAGTTTGACATCTACGGACAAAAACAAAAAGTAGAAGCAACTTTTAATGATTGGGCTAAGGGCAAGCCTGCCTATGAAAATATTTTTAATGATTACGCATCAAGCTATGCAAGTTGGACGCCGTATGCAAAGCACCGTCAATATATTAATGAAGGTATTATGGGTAGCCCGTTAATGGCTTATGCAAGTAGTTGGCTAAGTGTTGAAGCTATGTTATCCAATCCAAATGTAAAAGCAGATGATATTAGTAAAGTAATGGAAGCTGCAACTAAATCAAGAATAGTATTCTTAGCGGATGAAAATAAAAAAAGTGACCAAAGTATTTTAGCTTCAGCAGTTGCTATGTTTTATGGTGATGTTGATAAAAGCCAGCACCCTAAAGGCTTTTACGAAGATTTATTTAAAAACTATAATGATATTGATCAAAATCCATACAAATTATTTGCAGCCGATGTATTTGCAAACACCATGGCTTTTGATGATACCAAGTGGAAAGCGTTTACAGACAAACCAAGCATAGACGTTTTAAAAAATGATCCAGCATTTAATGCTGCCAAATCATTTATTGTAAATTATACATCTACAGTAACGCCTAAATACGCGGCGTTTATGAATAAAACTTCTGATTTAGGTCGTTTGTATTTGAAAGGTTTATTTGAAATGAATCCAACAAAAATGAATAGCACTTATCCTGATGCTAATTTTACCATGCGCGTTTCCTATGGTAATATAAAAAGTTACAATCCCAAGGATGCAGTTAAATATGATTTTTATTGCACTTTAAGTGGCGTTGCATCTAAGTATGTGAAAGGTGATTATGAATTTGATTTGCCAAGCAAATTTTTAGATTTATACAAAGCAAAAGATTACGGTCCTTATGCAGATAAAAAAATTGGCGATGTGGTTGTCTCATTTATAACGACCAATGATATCACTGGCGGTAATTCAGGCTCGCCTGTATTAGATGCTAATGGAAATTTAATCGGCTTAGCTTTTGATGGCAACTATGAAGCACTAAGTCATAAGATTGCTTTTGATTCAGAATTGAATCGTACTATTTGTGTAGATGTGCGTTATGTTTTATGGTGCATCGATAAATTAGGCGGTGCGAAACATATTGTAGATGAATTGAATTTAGTGCAGTAAGAAACAACTAAAATTATTCTTTATTACAAAAAAGGGGTCCCGATTTATCGGGACCCCTTTTTTAATAGGTAAAACTTATTTTGAAAATAATTTTTCTAAAAGCCTCAAAGCTTTATTATTTCTGTGATCTTCTTATTGCTTCCTCTGCCTCTTTGTAAATTCTTATCCATGTCAAGGACATATCAATGACTGCAAGTAATGGGCCTATCACGATGACCATAATTACCTCCAAACCTGGTGTATATCCAGTTACGCCATCTAAAGAGGACGCTTTTGATCTCTGATATAATTTGTATAAACAGTAAATCGCTGAAAGAATCCAAATACTTATAATTACATTTTCACTCATAATATTATTTATTTAGCGCAAAGATACGAATTTAATTTTCAATTTTTCCTACGGCTCTGTTATTAGCACCGGTGCGCTTTTGTAAGTCATCGCCTAAGTCAGCACGGGCTTCTTCGGCAAGCGCTTGTAGTTTTTTGACCATATCGGGATGCATCTCTTTTACATCATAGTTTTCGGCCGGATCTCTTCTTAAATCATACAAAGCCATGGGCATATTCACATCCTCTGGCGCTTTTCCAGGATAGCCATTCATTCCTGGCAATTGATTTAAATATGACCTTGAAGGATGTGCAAAAACCAATTTCCAATTATCTATACGTACAGCCTCCAATGAATTTTTACGATAATAGTATAAAAAAGATTTTCGTGGTGTTGCATCCTTATCGCCTTGTAAAATGGGTAGAATACTTACACCATCAATTTTTTTATTTGGCAAGGATGCTTTTGTAATAGCAGCAATGGTTGGAAATAAATCAATGGTGGAAGCCAATTGATTGCTAACGACATTAGGTTGTATAGTTCCCTTCCATCTTATAATACCTGGTACACGTTGTCCCCCTTCAAATGAAGTGCCCTTGCCTTCTCTTAATCCGCCAGTAGATCCTGCATGATTTCCATAATTAATCCATGGTCCATTATCGCTTGTAAAAATCACAATGGTATTATTATCAAGTCCATTTTCTTTTATTGTTTTTAAGATACGCCCAACTGATGCATCAATTTCTTGAATCACATCCCCATATAATCCTTGTTTACTTTTTCCTCTAAAAGCAGGTGATGCATTAATGGGTACATGTGGCATGGAATGCGGCAAGTATAAGAAGAAGGGTTTATTTTTATTTTTTTTAATAAAAGCTTCAGCGGCTGTTGTATATCTTTCAGTTAAGGTAGATTGATCTTCCAATGTTCTTATCTCCATCCATTTGTCATTGTTTTTTATTAATGGCAATTGTGGCACTTTTGATTTATTACTTGCACTGTCAGCCGGCTTTCCATCATAGGTTACAGGCCACATATCATTTGAATAAGGGATGCCCAAATACTCATCAAATCCTTGTTGCAATGGTAAAAATTGTTTGGCATCCCCCAAATGCCATTTGCCATAGATCGCAGTAGCGTAATTTTTTTGTTTTAATAATTCCGCCATCGTCATTTCCTCGGAAGCCAGCCCCACTTTACTACCTGGGAATAGGGCACCGCTAATACCCACCCTATTGGCATAACATCCTGTCATTATAGAGGCTCTCGAAGCACTACACACCGCCTGACTTGATAAGAAATTAGTGAACCTGATTCCTTCACTAGCCAACCGATCAATATTGGGCGTATGAATGTCCAATGCTCCATAACATGATAAATCACCATAGCCCATATCATCCATAAAGATCAATACGATATTGGGCGTGTTTGATTTTTGCTGTGCCTGTCCGGCAACACTCATTATCAAAAATAATAATGTTTTTATTATACTTCTCATAGGGTAGCGATTTGTACTTTTGAAGTTAATCAATTTAAATTAAGTTTCCGTCTCCCTTTTATTAGGTAAACCTTTATCATAATCTAAACGTTTATTTTAAAAAAAGCGTTATTTTTAAAAGGTTAATCATAATTAATAATATTTAAATAAATGACATTGAAATCAAATTCAAGGCGTTCGTTTTTAAAAAATTCGGCGCTCATTTCAGCGGCCTCTGCTTTCCCTACTATTTTAACGAAGGCTTCTACAGGGTTAAAAGCTGGCGAAAAAGTAAACCTTGCTTGTATTGGTATTGGTAATCAAGGGGCGAATGACCTTATGAAATTCCACGAATCAGGATTGGCAAATTTTGTTGCATTTTGTGATACTGATATGGGCGGTCCTCAAACGCTTGAAGTATTAAAAATGTTCCCAAATGTTCCGCGTTTTCAAGACTTCCGTCAAATGTTTGACAAAATGGGAAGTCAAATTGAAGCAGTCAGCATTGGTGTTCCCGATCATTCCCACTTTGCAATCACTATGATGGCATTGGGTTTGGGTAAGCATGTGTTTGTTGAAAAACCAATGGCACGCACTTTTACCGAAGTGGAATTAATGATGAAGGCGGCAAAAAAACATAAAAATCTGGCGACACAAATGGGTAACCAAGGTCACTCTGAAACGAATTATTTTCAATTTAAAGCCTGGTCTGAAGCCGGAATCATTAAAGACGTTACCGCGATCACTGCGCATATGAATTTAGGCCGTCGTTGGCATGGATGGGATACCAGCATCAAAAGTTTTCCAGCTAAGGAAGCCATTCCAAGTACCTTGGATTGGGATACCTGGCATGGCGTAGTGAAGGATCATGATTACAACCATGATTTTGTGAATGGTCAATGGCGTTGTTGGTATGATTTTGGTATGGGCACTTTGGGTGATTGGGGTGCGCATATTATTGATACTGCTCATCAGTTTTTGGACTTAGGTTTACCTACGGAAGTGAGTATGCTAAAAGCGGAAGGACATAACCAGTTCTTCTATCCTAATGATTCTACTATTTTATTTAAGTTCCCTGAGCGTAAAGGGATGCCAGCTTGCGATATTACTTGGTATGATGGTGTAAATAATATTCCGCCATTCCCAGAAGGGTATGGTGATCCAATGGCACCAGATCCAAATATCCCACCGCCTAAAAATGGCAAAGCAAAAGCGCCTCGTTTTAATCCCGGTAAAATTATTTATGGCAAGGATTTAACTTTTAAAGGTGGATCACATGGTGCACAACTTTATATTATTCCAGAAGATAAGGCGAAAGATATGGCAGGAAAACTTCCGGACGTACCAGTGAGCCCTTCTAATCACTATGCCAACTTTTTGAAAGCTTGTAAGGGTGAAGAAAAAACACGCTCGCCTTTTGAAATTGCAGGACCATTAAGTCAAGTATTTTGCTTAGGAGTTATCTCGCAACATTTAAATACGACCATTAAGTTTGATAGAAAAACTAAAAAGATCACTAATAATAAGTTAGCTAATGAAATGTTATTAGGTGCTCCTCCACGCAAAGGATGGGAGCAATATTATAAAGTGTAGTTTATGAAAATTATATAAACTTATTTTATTAGTTTGACGTAAAACAAAGAAGCCGCCCCGAATTATCGGGGCGGCTTCTTTATATAATTCCTACTTAGCTTTATTATTAATTCGGAATCAACTTCAAGGAAATAACCGCTAAGCGGTGTCCTTCTTCTTTATTGACTCTTACTATTTTTAAGAATAATTTATGATCACCGGGTTTCACATTTTGCAATGGCAATGTTTGGGTGCTAAATAAAGTCCCTTTATAATTTTCCATTTTAAGCTCAGCAATTACATTTTTATTTCCTTTGCCAGGCGTGGGCTCATCTTGGAATAAAGTAACTACATATCCTTTATCTAACTGCTGTGGAATGCCATAAGAGAAATCAATTGCTTTTATTCCATCTAAATTAATATTTGAAAATTCTAACCAGCCATCTTCACCACTTAAAAATGCAGCTCTGTGTTCTCTCCAGCCTTTAACATCAACTCTTGTGGTTGCATTGTTACTTGGCATATTAATTATTGAGCTACGAAGTGTAATGCTATTGGTTGCACTAAGTGGTTTAATACCTGCACCACCTTTATCCGTATAGCTTGCGGTGATTTGCATTAAATTTCCTGCACCCATATTTTCTGCTGTTGCTGCAATAGTACCTTTTGCAGGTAAGGAAACATCTTTCTTTTTATTTACACTTAAAATGTAATCAACAATTAAATCTAACTCCTCTTGTTTTAAACTAGGATGAGCAGCCATGGCTACTTCACCCCAAACGCCACCTCCACCTTTAATTATTTTGTTGGATAAGTAGGTTTTATTTTTCAAATCATTTTTATATTTATCCGAAATCATTGCAAAGGTTGGGCCTACTGATTTTTCATTTTCTTTGTGACAGGCTTTACAATCAAGTGTTGCCACTAAATTTTTTCCTTCCATAATTGCAGTCATCACCTGATGACCTACTACCTGTGCTTTATCTGGACTACTTAAATAATCTACTTTTACATAAATTGATTTATTGTCAATGCCGCCTTTCTCTGTAGATCCATCTTCTTTATCTTTTACATTTACTGCATAGGCAATTGGTTTGCCAGGAAAATAAAAGTGATCGCCACCTGTTAAATTAACCTCCACCTTAGGTGATTCGTTTCCTGCGTAAACTTTTATTACTTCACTTTTTGTTACAGCACCCTTGGTATCTTTTACTGCCACAGATATCGCATATTCACCTGCTTTTGTAAATGTAAATGGTGTAGCTGGCGTTTTCGTTGTTTTAATTTGATTACCAAAACTCCAAACATAAGTTAGTGGATCACTGTCAGCGTCAATAGATCCTGTTGCATCTGCTTGAATGGTGAATGGAAGTGTACCCGATAATTTATTGATACTTATTTTTGCTTTAGGCGCTCTGTTGCCTCCATTATAATCAATTCTTGAAATTGCAGCGTCAGCATTTTTTGTAAACCAGCCGCTACCATATTCTAAAACATAAAATCTTCCATCAGGTCCAACTTCAATATCAATTTGACTATTAAATTTTGTGTTGGGCATGAATGCGTCCATTTGCTGATAGTTTCCTTCCGCATCCATGGATACCATTTTTAACCAGCCCCTAATCCACTCATAAAACAATAGCTTATTATTGAAATATTCAGGGTATCTCGTTTCTTTCGGATAAAATTCGCCATGATAAACGGGCCCTGCCATTGCGTTTCGTCCCCCTGAACCCACTTCAGGAAATTCAGTAGAGATGGCGTAGGGGTACCAAATAAATGCCGGACTTACTGGTGGTAATTCAGTTAACCCCGTATTATTTTTTGATAAGTTTAATGGTTTTTTAGGATCAAAAAAGTCACCCACTACCCCTGTTTCATAATCAAATTGTCGATAAGGATAATTGCCTCCAATAAATAAAGGATATCCAAAATAACCTGCTTTACGTGCTTGATTTAATTCATCATAACCACGAGGTCCTTTTTCTTCAAACTTATCTCCACCAGCATCTGGTCCAACATCACCCCAATATAAGAAACCTGTTTTTCTGTCAACAGAAATACGATATGGGTTTCTTGCGCCCATGGTATAAATTTCTGGTCTTGTTTTTGGTGTACCTGGTTTAAAAAGATTTCCTTCAGGAATTGAATAAGAAGCATCTGGATTTATTTTGATACGCAACACCTTTCCTCTTAAATCGTTGGTATTACTTGATCCTCTGCGACCATCATATTGCTCAAATCCTGGACGATTATCTATGGGTCCATAACCTTCTAAAGTATATTTTGAATCTGGTTGATTAAACGGTGTTGTATTATCTCCTGTTGAAATAAATAAAGATCCATCAGGTCCAAAAGTAAGGGAGCCTGCTGTGTGACAACAAATATCTCTTGTTGTTGCTACGTCGATGATCTTTTTTTCTGAGGCCATATCTAATTTCCCGTTCTTAAATACAAATCGAGATAATCTATTGGCTGCAGTATCTTTTGTCGCATAGAACAAATAAACATAATTATTTTTTGCATAATCGGGATCGGCAGTCACACCAATTAATCCTTCTTCCGCATTCACACCTTTGGCTGTTGTTTTGTGATAAACATCTAGCTTGGCTACCTGTGTCACTTTTTTACTAAGGTGATTATAAAACATCACTTCGCCCTTGCGTTGTACAATTAAGATATCAAAATTAGGAAGGATGGCCATTTCAGTTGGTTCATCAAACATACCACCAGCCAATACATTTTTTGTAAAACGATCTTCATCAGGAATCAAAAATGATTTTGCTTTTGAATAATCCAGCTTCACATTATTTCCCATCGCATATTTTATACCCCCTAAAAGATGTTGCATATAAAGTGGCTCATCAAAAGATTCATTTGTATGTCCAAGCTCAGTATAAAAGGCTCTACCGCCATCATAATAATGATACCAAGCCATTGGATGACTATCCCCATGTTTTCCGCCCTCATATGATTTTTCATCAATGCTGATTAGCACTTTAACTTCATTACCTGGTGCTTTTTTAAAATTATACCACTCGTCATATCTTTCCCAAACCGCAGGAAGATGGGCTGTGCTTGGATGTGTATTGTCGTTGACAATTAATTTCGCTGTTTGTTGCTTTGGGTGACTTTGGAAATAGGCACCTACTAATTTTCCATACCAAGGCCAATTGTATTCGCAATCAGTTGCTGCATGAATACCTACATAGCCACCACCTGCTTGTATGTAGCGCTCAAATACAGCTTGTTGTTTATTATCCAAAGCATCTCCGGTCGTACTTAGAAATAAAATCGCACTGTACTTTTTCAAATTTTCTTCGGTAAAAATAGAAGCGTCCTGGGAGGTGTCCACTTTGAAATTATTTTCAGCGCCTAATTTTAAAAGCGCCAAATTTCCAACCTTGATGGAGCCATGCACAAATGCAGCTGTTTTAGAAAACACCAATACTCGGTTTTGTGCACCCACTTGCATGGTTATGACAAGTAAAAATGCGATAAAATAGAATTTCATTTGATTCATAATCGTTGTTTGAATTTTTTCTTGAACACCCTTGGTTCAAGCCTCAATTTGAAGAATGAATTTAATCATTTTATGACTAATATAACAAGCTATAGGGAGGTTATTTATGATTGTCAGGACGCTAGGCGTTTGTCGAGTGAATTATGTTGCTAATGATTGTTAATATTAAATCATTTTTTGAAAAAAAATAGCGGCTTCATTCATTGGCAGCCGCTATTTTAAAGGTGTATTTGCTACGCTTTAAAATATTAAAAAAATATTTTATAATCTATGATGATCTGCTTTCCAGTTTTGAATAGCTGCTTTAATTTCCTTGTTAGATAAGTTTTCCTTGATCGCGCGATCTAATAAAGCTAAGTATTCGCTATCGGGTGCAAAACGAAGTGCTATAATTTGAGGCATTTTTAATTCTGCAGGAAATAATTTTCCTGTTAAAACATAATAACGCAAATTTTCTTCGGCACGAATAGCTCGGTCCTGTGCTTTTAATGGAAATGTGCGAATGTAAATCCATAAGACAGCAAAAATAAATGCAGCCAAGGTTAATAAAGAAGCCAAATATTTATTTTCTGGGGTAGCACGGCATAAATAATTGATGGATCCGCCTAATAAGGCCAATATTGCTAACAGTCCAACGTAATGAAATCCGGGTACCAATTTAGGATGGTTCTTGAAATTTTGTTCTTGCATGTTTATGTATATTTAATTTGAAAGATACTCTTTTTTAATTCGGGAGACCTTGTTATTGTTTTACCCAACCTTGTTAATGGCATCATTCCAAAGGATTACACCAAAGCTTCAAATAATATTTCAACAGGATGTAAAGCTATTTTTTGGGCACCATCTTTTATTTGATGGCGACAACTAGTGCCAGGTGCTGCAATGATGGTATCACTTAACTGATTTCTTACGGCAGGCAATAATACCAATTCACCAATTTGCATGGATAAATCATAATGTTCTTTTTCATAGCCAAAGGATCCCGCCATACCACAACACCCTGATGGAATTACTTCCACTTTATAATTTTCCGGGAAAGATAGTATGGCTTGCGTTGGAGCTACTGATGCAATTGCTTTTTGTTGACAGTGACCATGCAATTTAATGAGCTTTGTATTTTTAGTGAAAGCTTCTTTTTTAATATTTCCTTTGGAAATTTCATTCGCAATAAATTCATCAATTAAAAAAGCATTTTTAGCTAATGCATTTGCTGATGCTATATTATGATCATAGGCCAAATCAGGGTATTCATCTCTGAATGTAAGAATGGCCGAAGGTTCGATACCAATCAATGGTATTGCACTTGTAACTAGTGTTCCAAGTAGTTCAATATTTTGATTGGCAATTTTTTGCGCCTTTCTTAATAACCCCTTGGAAAGCCAAGCCCTGCCACTTTCTACCTGCTTAGGTAATAATACTTCATAGCCTAATTTATCTAATAATAAAACGCCCTTCATTCCAATTTCCGCGTCATTGTAATTGGTGAACTCATCACAAAACAAGTACACCTTTTTATTTGCTTTTGTGTTGTTGGACGTATAATTTTTTTGGAACCACTTTTCTAAAGTTACTTTTGATATTTTTGGCATGGATCTTTTGATCGCAAACCCAGATAATATTTTAATCATCGACCCGGTGATCACATTGTTAATAATAAAATTATACAAACTAGGAAATAGGGAGGCCAGTTTTGCAGCTGCTGTAAAATTCGCAATTAATTTGGAACGGAATGGCACCCCATTGGCGTCATAATATTGTTGTAAAAATTCTGCTTTTAATTTTGCTACATCCACATTGGATGGGCACTCTGACTTACATGCTTTACAACTTAAACATAAATCCATCACCTCATAAATTTCTTTATGATCAAAGCGATTTAATTTATCTGAATTGGTTAAAAACTCTCTCAAAATATTTGCGCGCGCCCTGGTCGTATCTTTTTCATTTTTACTTGCCATAAACGAAGGACACATAGTTCCTCCCGACAAATGAGTTTTGCGACAATCACCAGAGCCATTACATTGTTCGGCATGTTGTAGTATATCCTGTTGGTGGAATCGAAATATACTTTTGAATTCGGGCGTAAACTGACCAGGAGTATACCTTAACATGCTATTCATGGGTGGGGTATCCACTATTTTATTGGGATTAAAAATATTGTCTGCATCCCAAGTGTATTTTACCGTTTTTAATAACGCATAATTTTTTTCACCTACCATTTGTTTTATAAACTCACCCCTTAATCGCCCATCTCCATGTTCGCCACTCAAAGAACCTTGGTATTTTTTCACCAGTGTAGCTACTTCTTGCGCAATGGTTCGGAACAATTCGTTTCCCTCCACCGTTTTCAAATTAATAATAGGGCGTAAATGTATTTCACCTGATCCTGCGTGCGCATAATGTACCGCATGTAAATTATGCTTCACTAATATTTCATTAAAATCTCGGATATAATCAGGTAAGTCGGCTACATCCACGGCTGTGTCTTCAATGACTGGCACTGCTTTTTCATCGCCCGGTAAATTTCCTAAAAGCCCTAGACCTGCTTTTCGTAAGGTCCATATTTTTTTGGTGTCTGTGCCAAATAATACGGGGAAATGATAACCCAAGCCAACTGCACGCATATCTGCTTCTACTTGATTCGTCAAGTCTGTGATTTCGGCACGCGTTGCTTTTGTAAATTCAATTACTAATATGGCACCAGGATCCCCTTGTACAAAAAATCTATTTTTATTTTGCTCAATATTTTCTTTGGTACATTCTAATATATAGTGATCAATTAATTCACTCGCCGATGGATTGTATTTTAATCCAATTAAGTTCGCACGTAAAGCTTCGTTAATACTATTAAAGTGTACACATAATAATCCAATTTCTTTTTCAGGTAAGGGGTTTAAGTGTAATTTAATTTCTGTGATAAACGCCAGCGTGCCTTCCGA
>SXGR01464939.1_pt1 | contig 64715 bp, 52 predicted proteins | sample 3174711 | NCBI WGS metagenome assembly SXGR01 (sample SAMN11356860, study PRJNA531348) | freshwater metagenome | isolation source: freshwater sample F1-60 | place: China: Fuxian Lake, Yuxi | collected 2017-12-25 | reverse complement strand
GGGGAGGAATTGAAGGAAGCCGGAGCGAAGGCGGAAGCGGCGGCGAAGGGTGCGGCAACGCCGGAGGAGAAGCAGGCGGCGGAGCAAGCGCAGAAGCAGGCGCAGGACGCGGCCCAGAAAGCCGAAGCCATGGCGAAGGAATGCGCGAACTGCAAAGGCGGCGGCAGCGGGGGCAAGAGCGCATCGGCCAACGCCCAGGCGGCCAACAATCAAAACGCCATCGCCAATCAGGTGAACAAGGCAGGGGGCGATCTTGCGCGGGCCGGTCGCCATGCAGACCGCTTGGAAGGTGCGCAAGGCCCGGAACTCAAGCGCGCAGCCGAGGCCGCGCAGCAGATCGCAGAGAAACCCATGGCCAAAGCCCAGGCGGACTTGGAGCAACCCAACGGCAGAAATGCAGCCCGGCAGGCGGCCGAACAAGCGGCGCAGGCAATGGAAAAGGAACAGCAAAATCTCAATCAAGCCGCGGCGAAGCCCAACGAAGGAAATGGGCAAGGGCAGCCGAAGGGCCAAGGTCAACCCAATGGGAAAGGTCAACCTGGGCAAGGTCAGCCAAAGGGAAACGGGAAACCCGACGGTGGCGGCGGGGCAAAGCCCGGGGCAGAGCCCGGAGATGAAGAGGCGGCTTGGTTGGCCCGTGCGCTGGATCGGCTGGACGCGGCGGCGAATCCCGCACGCGCATTGCCCCCGCCGCGAGGAAGTGCGGCGCAAGGAAATCCAAATTCAAATCCGAAGGCGGGCCCCAAACAGCCCGGGACGCCGGATGCGAATGCGCAACAGGCGGCAGCGGAAGCCGCCGCGGCCGACGCGATTCGTCAGGCCGTGCAGGAACAGGAACGCGCCATGGCTGAGGCGCGCGAGGCGGGGCTCGCACCGGGCCAGCTGCCGCCACCGGGAGCAGGCGAGGGCACGGGCGCGGCGCCGACTCCGCCAAGACTCAATGCGGTGGAGCTGCCGAATCTTGAAGTCATCAAGTTGGATGAGTTGATGGAGAACTGGGCGAAGCTCAAACCCAAGGAGCGCCAGCAGGTGATCGAGCGGATGCGCGAGAAGTGGCCGGAACGCTATCGCAAGGCCATCGAGGCTTACCTCGCGGTGGTGGGTGAAAAGCAATCCGGCCAGCCTGTTGTGCCGGCACCGGGCGGGCGCAAATGAACCGCTTCGGGATTCACTTGGTTCTGACACTGGCGGTGTCGCTGGCGCCGGAAGGCCATGCGGCCGACCGGGTGGACGCGGCGGTCGAGCGCGGGGTCAAGTTTCTGGTCAGCCATCAAGTGAAGGCAGGCGTTGCCGACCAGCTGGGCTCATTCGAAGTGGCCGACGAACCGGTGCGGTGGGCCGCGCGCAACACGTATCCGATGACGGCGCTGGCGGTCATGGCCATGGCGGCGGTGGGCCACCAGCCCACGGAACCCGGCGGCGCGGGAGAAGCCATGAGGCTGGGGATCAATTTCTTGATCCGATCCAATCCCGCGCGCGACCGGCAGAGTGGCTACTTCGGCGTGGACGGCTCGCGCATGTACGGCCACGGCATCACGACCCTTTGCCTGGGCGAATTGCTGGGGATGGGTGTGGACAAGGCGCAGGATCGTCGCATCCGTCCGGAACTTGAGAAGGCGGTGGACCTCATCCTGCGGGCGCAGCAGGTGCCCAAGTTTAATCCGATCTACCAGGGCGGCTGGCGGTACGAGCCCTCCTCCAACGACTCCGACCTGTCGATCACCGTCTGGCAGGTGATGGCGTTGCGCTCGGCACAGAATGCAGGATTGCGCGTGCCCCCGCAGAATATCGACCTCGCCGTGCGCTATCTGGAGCGCAGCTACCAGTCGCCGCGCGACGGCGGCGGGCGCCCGACCAATCCCCGCACGGGTTTTGGCTACGTGCCGCAGTCGCGCCCGCAGTTTGCGACCACCGCGGCGGGGTTGCTGTCCTTGCAGGTGTGCAACAAGCTCGACGCACCCGAGGTCATCGGCGCAGCAAATTTTCTGGAGACCATGGACATCAATCCTGAAATCCTGTGGTTCTACTACGGCATGTACTACTATTCTCAGGGCATGCAGAAGCGCGCCAATGACGACCCCAACTCCGAGGGCAGCCAGCAGGCGCGCAAGGCGCGGGAGAATGTCGAGCGCGTCATGCTGCACCAGCAGAAGGCCGATGGCTCGTGGGAGGCGGCCAATCGCACCGAGAACGATGCCGGAAAAATCTACTGCACCTCGATGGCGATCTTGAGCCTCTCGGTCAAGTACCACTTCCTTCCCATCTACCAGCACTAGCTGGCGCAGCTCCTGGGTGCTTTCCCCCGAAGGGGATTGCAAATTGACCGGCCTGCCGCATCCTAGCGTCCGTCATGTCCCAGGACGGCTTCATCAAGACCGCCTGTCAGGCCTGCGAAGGACGGCTGGAATTGCCGCTCGAATCGGTGGGCATTCCTTTTGCCTGCCCGCGTTGCGGCACCAAACTGGAGCTGGCATTCAAGTGCGCCTGCGAACACTGCGGAGGGCCGTTGTCCTTTCCGGCGGACGCCGTGGGACACCACATCGACTGCGGCCACTGTCACGGAAGCACGCTGCTGATGCTCTCCGCCATTCGCGTGGGCGGAGAACTTTCGCCCGCCGCGCCTTCGCCGTCGGCACCAGCACCCGCAGCGCCGCAGGTTTCAATTCCCGCTGCGGAAACGCGCGCGGCTGCTCCCGTGCCTGCCGCCCCTGATCCGGCGGCAACGATGGATTTGAGTCGTGCAGTGGGTTCACGCCCGGCGAAGCCACAGGAGGGAAGCTCTCCTGCAGTTTCAGAGGCAGCGCCGAAGCCTGCCGAACGGGTGGCAGCGCCTCCGAGGCGGCCCGACCCCCAGAAGGCATCCGGCGTGTCTGCACCCGCGCGGCCCGCGTCCGCGCCCGCCCGGCCATCGGGGCCGCCGCGTGGACAGGGCGTCAAAGGGCCACCGCGTCCGGCCGCGCAGGGCGACGCACCCAAGCCGGAGAGCCCGCCGAGTGATCCCGTCAAGCCCGAGGAATCGCAGGCGGGCGTGGAAGTGGCGGCCCCCCGACGGCCGGGGGCTGCGGCTCCCGCAAAGAAGAGCGTGCTCAGTCCCGGCGACGCTGCAGCGGCGCGACAGGCTGCGGGGGGCGGAGGAAAGATTGCGCCCACCGCGTCGCAGGCGGCTGCAGCCGAAGCGGAAAAGCAATCCGGGCGATTGGAAAAGATCAAGGAGAAGGCCGCCCTCGTGCTGGTGTGCGTCGTCGTCCTGGGCATCGTGAGCTGGTTCTTCGCACTGCCTCTGTTGGAGAAGGGAGGGGATGACACGCTGGTCAGCTTGCTCGGCATCAAACCCAAACCGAAAAACCCCTCCGGCATCGCGCCCGTGGCCAAAGCCAGACTGGAGGACATCGAGGTGGACGAATCCTCGGTGGAACTCAAGTTGGGTGCCGCCAATCTGGCCGCCCTCTCCGGCAAGGTGAAGAACAGCGGAAAGAAAAACCTGCGCGAGATCCGGCTCACCTTTGAGGTGACGCTGGAGGGGGGGGCAAACGCCCCTCCGGAACGGTGTTCGGTGGACATTCCCAAGCTGGCGGCAGGCCAGGAATTGACCTTCAGTGAGAACGTCGCGCTGGTCATCGCGCCCGAGGCGAAGCCCATGATCAAGCTGGCAAAAAAACAGGCGCGCATCGACGAGCCCGCGCCTCCGGCCAAATAGGTCAGCGCAGGAAGCGGCCGCCGTTGATGTCCAGCAGCGCGCCGTTCATGAAGCGCGACGCGTCGCTTGCCAAAAACAGAACCGCAGAGGCCACTTCCTCGGCTGCGCCGTTGCGCCCCAGCGGCGTTTCGCGCCGGTACGCCTCCATTCGATCCGCCGTGGAAAACACCTCGTGATGGCGGGTCTGGATGACGCCGGGCATGATGGCATTGGTGCGCACGGCCGGTGCCAGCTCGCGCGCCAGCGTCCGTGTCAGCACCTGCAACCCTCCCTTGGCGACGGCGTACGGGCCAGCGCCATTGGCGCCGCCGGTTTGGATGGACAGCGTCAGGTTGTTCACGATGGCGCCGTTGCCGCTGGCGCGGAGGTGAGGGATGGCTTTTTGGATGACCAGAAATGCGCCCGTCAGGTTAGTCGCCAAGGCCGCATGCCAAAGCTCCAGCGGGCAATCCTCGATGCGCTGGCGTTGGATGGGAGTGCCGGCGTTGTTGATGAGGATGTCCAGCCGCTTTGTCTGCGCCACGAGCGAGCCCACCAGTTCCGACGCCTGCGTTGCATCTGCCAGATCGGCACGCAGCGTGACCCCATCGCCACCAGCCTGCCGTATTTCCGCTAGAGTGGCATGAGCCGCCTCGTGGCTGGTGTGAAAATGGATGCCGACAAACGCACCGGCCCGGGACAGCTTGAGCGCGATGGCGCGGCCAATGCCCGTCCCTGCGCCGGTCACCAGCGCCACGCGTCCCTTGAGGCAAGATTCATCCTGCGCCATGCCGTGCCCCACGGTTCAGCGCAGGATGAGTGCGTCGGCCAGGTCCAAGTCGAAGAGCAGATCCTTGCCATCGCGCGCAATGGGCCTTCCCGATGCCAGCGTGGCACTGGTGGTTGGCAGCGTGGTGCTCAGGCGCAGTTGTTTCACCGGCCCGGCGCTCCAGTTGACCAAGATGACGGCCGTGCCCTTGGGCGATTGGATGACGGAGGGTTCAACCAGTTTCTCCGAACAGGTGACCGGACGCTCCACCTTGGCAAGGGCTGAACCGATGATCGCGCTGGCAGCAGGGTGAAACTGCGTGGGGATGAAATGCGCAAAGGATTCGTTGACCGTGCCGCGGTCAACAGGCCGCTTGGGCACGGCTGGATGATAATACGCCAGGCCCGGAAGGAAGGCGCAGTAGATGGCCTTGCCGCTGCCTTGCGCACGCTCGGTGAGAGCGGGAGTGCCGTCATTCAATTTCCAGGTAACCTTCGCGGTCTTCGCCGTGATGCGGCTGCGGACACCGATGACCGGCAGCGAGGCGGCCTTGTCCGATCCGGCGGCATCGGCTTTTGCAAAGTCGATCGGTGACACGAAGGGCAGGTCCTGTTTAATCATGTCCACCTGCGCGCCGGCGGGCTCGTCCAGCGCGGTCTGCTCGATGCCCAACAACTCGCGCAGCGCCGCATTGGGGCGGCTGAGTTCGTCAAACATGCCCGCTCCCGCCGTGGCGAAGAGCGTGCCACCGCGAGCCACCCACGCGGCGATCTGCTTGCTGGCCGATTGCGACACGTGGGCATCGGTGAGATAGAGCGCGCGGTAGCCATCGAGCGTGCTGTTGTGCGCATCGGCCTCCACCACAAAATCCAGCGGCGCCTGCTGGTGGATGATGGCGGTGTAGAGCGCGCGCTTGGCGGCGCCAAAGGATCCGTGATTGTCATCCCAGATGTCCCCGGTTTCGCTGAACCACAACGCAGCCTGCGCCGGGCGGCTGCGTCCACTCTGGATGATGTCCTCGAACTGGCCCATTTCCCGGAAGCTGCGCAGGATCGTGCGATACATCTCCGGCAGGCTGCAGTGGTTCTCGGTGTACGCCGCCTGCACGGGGCGGAACTCGAACAGGTTCACCACCTGCATGCCGTGGCCCAACGCGCCGTAAAAAAGGCGGCGCCAGGTTTCCGGCGTGTTGCCCGGCCAGTGGGGCATGCAGTAGTAGTGGATCTTCGCCCCGGTCTTGCCGCGGATGCCTGCGCGGAACATGTCGAGGTTGATATTATTCATCTGCGCCGTTCCGACGGGCATCTGGAAGATGTAGTCCTCGCCCCACGGCTGCGTCATGCCCTCCTCACGGAAGACGCTGATCCACTTGTACACCTCGCCCAGATAGCGGTGGTTCGCCGGATAATGCGGCGAGTAATTGGCGCCGATGCCCGCGTTTGGAAGATGGCGCCGCAGGATGTCCGTGCGCTGCTTGATGGCCTGGATGCCATAGTGGTACTCGAACCGCTTGGACCAGTAGAAGACGCCGGGCTTGGCGGCCTTGATGTCCTCTTTGGGGTGGTACGCCACGGCGGCCCAGTCGGGCGCGCCGCTCAGCACGTCCTGCGGCTTGAGGTTTTGCGTCTTGAGCCAGGCGACAAACTCCGCCGTGGCCGTGGCGGCGGGCGGTGTGGGCAGGCCGATTTCATCACCAAGACTGACGCACGCGATGCGCTGCGCGCGGGCACCCAGCTTCTGGCAGTATTCGGCCAGCTTCTCGGTGGGCACGCCGCGCACGTCAATGTATTCGTCCACGCGGGCGGCGGTGCTGCCGGTTTCCGTATCGGCCAGCGCGAAGAGTTTCTTAAACTCCACAATCGCCGCGTCATGCGCCGCGCCCAGCCCGGGCGAGAAGGTGCCGCCGTAAATCACCGTCTGGGTCGGGGCGCGCCCGCGCAACGGCTCCTTCCGGATCTCGGTGAGCAGATCGTGGATCAGGTTTTCCTGCAGGCGCAGGCGGCGCGAGTAGCGCGTGTCGGCATCGGCGGCGAGCTGCAATTTGTCGGTCGCCTCGAAGGTTGCGAAGGGTTCAATCTTGCCTGCGGCTGTCTTCAGGCCAAAGACGGCGCGGCACTTGCCCTTGCACGAAAACTCCCACTGGCCGTCGTTAAGGGTATCCATCGTGCCGCCCACCTCCACCCAGTCTGAAGTTTTCCCGGGCGCAACATCCACCTTCACCGCCGGCCAGTTGCGCAGGTGCACCCAGTAAGGCGAGTGCTGCTGCCAGTTGCCGCCTCCGGATGCGCCGCCCCCGGTGAATGCCAGGGGCGCGGCCCCGAGGTTGGTCACCTGCACCCACACGTCGCCGGCCTGCGTGAGCATGCCATCCAGCGGCAGATAGCTCTCCTTCTCGATGCGCATCTTCACCTGTGCTTCGTCGGTGGTGAGCAGGAGGCAGTCCACGTTGCGCCGCGCGGCAGGCTCGGGCTGCGTGCCCGCACTGAGCGTGATGGTGGCCAGGCCCGGCTCGAGCTGCGCGAAGGCATCGTGGCCCTCCCACACGATGTTCTCCGAAGCGCCCCAGCTCCACGACAACTCCGTTTTTAGCTTCTCGCTGAATGCCCAGATCTTGAGGTTGCTGCGCGCACCATAGAGGCGGTCGAGAACCGGCTTGCCGGCCTGCTCCACGCGCACGCGGAATTGCGTCTCGAAACGGTATGCCGCCTCGTATCGCGCCAGCACGAGATAACGGCCGGCCTTGGGCACCTGAACCTGAATGCGCGCCACCGCATTGGTCGCCTGCTCGGGCGCACCGAGGAATGCCTTGCGGCTGAGAAACGAGTTGGCGAACGTGGCGGCGTAATAATTCTGGCCCCACGGCTTGGCCTGCCACGATGAGGCGGCAGCGGGCTGGAACTCCTCCGCTTCAACAAGTAGGTTGCCATCCGATGAGGCCACGACCGCATGGCTGCCACGGAAGGCACCGGGCGCATCCGCCACCGCCGGAATCTGGCAGGCGGTTCCAAGGAGCATTGCGAGCGCTGCACCCGGCAGCCGAAGTTGGTGGGGGAATCCAGGGTTTGATTTCATGAGTTTAGGAGTGACGCAAGATGGCCGCTTGCGGGAGGTTGGAATGCATGGCCCGCATTGGACACCAATGCCGCCTGCCTTCTTCACGGTGGAGGTGTTCAACGCTCCAGAGGCCAGTCTGCGGCGATCATGGCGCGGTAGCCGCCTTCCAGCGACCGCACCTGCGTGTAGCCCATCTGCTGCGCGACATCGCAGGTAAGCGCCGACCGAAATCCGCCACCGCAGTACATGATGATCTCCGTATTCTTGTCGGGAAAGCGCGCCTCAATGTCGCGTTCTAAAACACCCTTGCCCAGATGCTGCGCGTTCTTCGCGTGGCCGCGGTCCCACTCGCTTTCCTCGCGCACATCCAGCAGCACCGCCTGCAAGTTCGCGGCGAGCCTGGCGCGCGCTTCCGACAGCGACACTTCCTTCACACGAGACTTGGCCTCCTGTACAACCTTGAGAAAGCCCGGAGCGTGGTTCACGTGGGCAACGTAATCCCGACTTGGGAACGACTCAAACCCTTTTCCGTTGCCAGCGCGATGCTCAGCCGCCTTAAATCGCCGCGTGCCGCCGGCCCGGTCCAACTCTCTCATCGCGCTGACGCTGGTGGTGGTGATGGTGTTTTGGGGAGGCAACAATGCCGCCGCCAAGCATCTCATCGCCAGCGGCTGGGGTCCCTTCTGGACAAGCTCAAGTCGCATGGGGCTTTGTGCGCTGCTACTGATGCTGCTCATGCGCTGGACACCGTGGTTTGGCGTTCGGCGCGAACCCGACCCAGCTTTGCGCCGCGAGCTTTGGTGGCGCGGTGGGCTGAGTCTGGCGGTGTACGCCGCGGTGTTCACCTACTCTCTCCAGCACACCTCCGTGGCGCGCGTGGCGGTGTTTCTGGGCGCGTCGCCGCTGTGGATGCTGCTCATGGAGGGCCGCGGCCACCACGGCTGGCAGGGCGTGCGGCGATTCGCGGCGGCGTTCATCGCCCTGTCGGGCGTGATTCTCCTCTTCTGGCCACAGTTGAGAGGCGGTGGCAACTGGCTGGGCGACGGCTTGGGATTGCTCGCGGGCGTCCTGTGGGCGGGCTACTGCCGGTTGTGCGGCGCGTTTCAGGGTCGCCTCAACGGTTCGGAGATCACGGCTCATACGATGGGCCGCGCGGCGATCCTGCTGGCACCACTCGCGGCGTGGGAGATCGCCTCCAAGCCGCCGTTGCTGGCGCCGCAGTTGGTGGGGCTTCAAGTCTACTGCGCGGTTTTTGGTGGCGTGATTGCCTTCGGAGTGTGGCATGGCGCGCTCCTGCGGTGGCCGCCGGGGCGCGTCTTCCTTTTTAACAACCTCATTCCACTCACCACCATGCTCTTCGCGTGGCAATTTCTTGGCGAGAAGGTGAGCGGCACCTTTCTGCTGGCCATGGCGCTTGTGGTGGCGGGCGTCATCCTCGGGCAGACCGGGCCGCCGCCTGCGGCGGTGCCGCCAGCCCGCGAGTGATCCGGCGCAAAGGCTTTGCCATTGCCAGCCGCCGTCGCCCGCGCCCATCATCAGCCCCATGTATCAACCGGCGAAGGTAAAGCTCTACGTCAAGCCCGCCTGCGGCTGGTGCCGACAGGCCGAGCACTGGCTTAAGAGCAACGGTGTCAGGTTCGATGCCGTGGACGTGATTGAAAATCCGGCGGAGTTTGACGAGATGGTCCGGCTCACCGGTCAGACGCTTGCACCCTGCATTGATGTGGATGGGCAGGTGCTGGCCGACTTTGACGCGCGCGAGCTCGTGCAATTCTGGAAGAAGCTGGGAGAGCCGAAATGAGCGTGACGCCCCCTGACACGGCGCCTGCGAGGCGTCCGCGCCTGCCCGAGTGGTTCCGGCTCAAGCTGCCGGAGGCCGCGCCCTACATGGCCACGCGCAACCTGCTCGACGATCTTCGCCTGCACACGGTTTGCGAGAGCGCGCGCTGCCCGAACCACTGGGAATGCTGGAGCCGTGGCACCGCGACCTTCATGATCGCGGGCGAGCGCTGCACGCGCGCTTGCGGTTTCTGCGCCGTGACGACCGCCCGGCCCTTCGCCTTGGACGCAGACGAGCCTGAGCGCGTGGCCGAGGCCGCGCGACGCATGCGCCTTAAGTACGTCGTCATCACCGCTGTGGCGCGCGACGACCTTGCCGACGGCGGCGCGGCACATTTTGCGCAAACGATTGAGGCCGTTCGCTCGGCCAGCCCGGGCATCGCCATCGAGGTGCTGGTGCCCGACTTTCTCGACAGCGACGGGGCGATTGACACGGTGCTGGCGGCGCAGCCGCAAGTGTTTAATCACAATCTGGAGACCGTCCGCAGGCTCACTCCGAGCGTCCGGTCGCGCGCGACCTACGACCGCTCTCTGTCCGTGCTGCGCAAGGCGCGGGATCGCGGCACCCCCGCGATGCGAACCAAGAGCGGGCTCATGCTCGGCTTGGGTGAGTCCGCGGTGGAATTGCGGCAGGCGATGGGCGACCTGCGCAGGGTGCGCTGCGACATCCTCACGTTGGGCCAGTACCTGCAGCCCACGCGAGAGCACCTCGAGGTGGTGGAGTTCATCCATCCAGACATGTTTGCCCAACACCGGCGCACCGCCGAGGCGATGGGTTTTTCGCACGTCGCCAGCGGCCCGCTGGTGCGCAGTTCCTATCACGCCGACACGATGGCTTCCGGCCATGGCCACGCCTGAGGCGACGCAACAGCACGCTGCGCTGGCCGGGGAAATCCGGCAGCACGACCACGCGTATTATGTGCTGGCCCGGCCGACGATTTCCGACGGCGAGTACGATGCGCTCTATCGCAGGCTTCTGGACATGGAGGCAGCGCATCCGGAACTGGTGTCCGCCGATTCCCCCACACAACGCGTGGGAGGCGCACCTCTGGGAGAGTTTGCAAGCGCCCGCCATGCGGTGCCGATGCTCAGCCTCGACAACACCTATTCCAAAGACGAGGTCGGCGAATTTGTCCGGCGCGTTCAGAAGCTGCTTCCCGGCGAATCGTTCGAGTGGATGGTAGAGCCCAAGCTGGACGGTCTGGCCGTGAGCGTACGCTACGAGGCGGGGCGGCTCACCATGGGCGCCACGCGCGGTGATGGAGAAACGGGCGATGACATCACGGCAAACTTGAGGACCCTGCGCAGCCTTCCGCTGCGACTTGCTAGTGACGCCCCGGCAGTGGTGGAGGTGCGCGGCGAAGTCTATTTTCCCACGGCGTCATTCGAGCGGTTTAATCGCGAGCGCGTCCAAGCTGGCGAGGAGCCTTTTGCCAATCCACGCAACGCCGCCGCCGGATCGCTCAAGATGCTCGACGCGCGGCTGGTGGCGCAGCGGCCGCTGGCCATCGTCCTGTACGGTTTGGGCGAAGTTCACGGCGCCCCTATGCCCGCAACGCAGGAGGCGACATTGGAGTGGCTGCGCCATCTGGGGTTCGTCACGCCGGAGAAAGTCTGGTGTTGCCGCAGCGAGGACGAGCTGATGGGCGCCATAGCAGAGATGGACAACCTGCGGGGGGACTTTGCCTACGAGACCGATGGTGCGGTGATTAAACTTAATGGGGTGGCGCAGCGCGCCCGCTGCGGTTTTACCGCGAAGGCGCCGCGGTGGGCCATGGCTTACAAGTACGCTGCAGAACAGGCGCAGACGCGGCTTAAATCCATCACCGTACAGGTGGGCCGCACGGGGGCGCTGACGCCGGTAGCTGAGCTTGAGCCGGTGTCTCTTGCAGGCAGCACTGTGAGCCGCGCGACGTTGCACAATGAGCAGGAGATGCAGAGAAAGGACATCCGAGTGGGTGACCTAGTGGTCATCGAGAAAGCCGGCGAGGTGATTCCCGCGGTCGTTCGCGTGGTGCTGGAAAGCCGGCCCTCAGAATCGGAGGTGTTTAACTTTCCTCAGAAATGCCCGGAGTGCGGAACTCGGGTAACCCGATCCACCCGTGCGGGCGGAGAGTCGGCAGGTGTGGTGGTGCGCTGCGCCAATCCCGATTGCCCGGCGCAGGTGCGCGGGAGACTCGAGCACTGGTGCAGCCGCGGCGCGATGGATATCGAAGGCGGTGGTGAGAAGCTTGTCATGCAACTCGTGAGCAGTGGGCTCGTGCTGGATGTGGCGGAGTTTTATTCCCTGAAACTCGCCGAATTGGCGGCGCTAGATCGGATGGGGGAGAAGTCGGCGCAGCGTTTCCTAGAAGGTGTGGCGGCAAGCCGGCAGCGCGACCTCTGGCGGTTGCTTCACGGTCTGGGAATCCCCGAGGTGGGCGCGCGCAGCGCCAAGACTCTGGCTCGCTGCTTCGAGTGTCTGGAAGACCTGATGCACGCGCCGGTCAGCAGGCTCACCGCCATTGACGACATCGGCGAAGTCACCGCGGCGGGCATCGCAAACTGGTTCGGCGATCCGCAGAACGTGAAGCTCATCCATCGGCTCAAACAGGCGGGCTTAAATTTCCGTTCGGCGTTGTACCAGCCGCAGGCCGCGCTGGGGCCTCTGGCAGGAATGACCTTTGTGGTCACGGGCACATTGCCCACGCTCTCGCGCGAGGAGGCGACGGCAAAAATCGAGGCGCGTGGCGGCCGGGTTGCGTCCAGCGTCAGCAAGAAGACCCACTACGTGGTGGCCGGTGCCGATGCGGGTAGCAAATTGGAGAAAGCCCGCTCGCTCGGCGTGGCGGTCATTGACGAGCAGGAGCTCTTGCGCCTGTGCCAAAACTAAGGCGGCGAGGGTGCGACCTTGCACTTTTTGCCGTGTTTCGTGTGAGTAACCTAACCTTGCCGGGTTGGTCTGTATCCTGCTACGAACACTCGCAGCGCAGGATGTCGCAGCAGGAGTAGGAACCAGGGAGGGCGCCACAAAGAGGACTCACAAGGCTGACTTGTGACCTGAACCATTGGCATGCTGAAAACGATACAACTGGAACCACCCGACACGCACCATCTGGCTGCGGCCGAGGGGTGGGTTGACTTGGGCAATTTTTCCGAGGCCCAAGCCGAGATCGAGTGCATCTCTCCATTGGGCCGTCAGAACTTCAACGTCCTTCAGGTGCAGTGGCACGTCCACAACCGGCTCAAGGAATGGCAGGACTGCCTGCGGCTTGGCCGTGTGATGATCGCGCTCAGCCCGCGCCTGCCCCAAAGCTGGATCAATTGCGGCAACGCCCTCTTCTACTTGGGCCAGTATGATGAAGCCTTCCTGCTGCTGTTTCCCAAGATGCGGGAATTTCCCAACGACGAGGCCATCCCTTACAATCTGGCGTGCTACAAGTGCCAGTCGGGCGATTTGAAGCAGGCGCGAGCGCTGCTGCAGCGCGCCCTGCGCGTGGGCGACTACAAGCGCATCCGCAGTCTGGCACTGAAAGATCCCGACTTGGAGCCCCTCTGGAAGGCTGGCGACTGCCTTCAGTGAGTCTGCTGTTGTGCCGGTGCATTGACGTTGGCGCTGTTTGACACGTCCGGAGCGTCTGCCTACGTTGGCGCTTTAAGCCGGCCTGTGAATCCCCTCTGCCAACATTGCCAGCAGGAAATTGCACGGCGGCAGCTTCACCATTGCCCCGATTGCCATGCGGCTTTCCACATCGGATGCTGGCAGCAGCACGATGGCTGTTCCAATGGCGACTGTTCGCAGGCCGCCACAGTGGCAGCCGCGCCTGAGGCACCACCCTCCAGTCACGAGCGGCCGGTGCCAGGGACTCCGGGCGCGCCCCGGCGGCTGGGCGTGCTGGTTTCCGTGGGGCCTGAGCATCCCAGTTTTGTGCATGCGCTGCGACTGGCACAGGCGGCGATGGAGGCGAAGGTGGAGGTCTACTACTACTGCCTTGATGACGCCGTGAAAGGGCTGAGCGACCCGGGGCTTCAGCAGCTTCGCGCGCAAGGACTGCGGCTCTTTGGCTGCGCCTATTCCGCGCAGCGCCGCCGCATCGCGCCGGGCGACGAGGCGCTCTACGGGGGGCTCACGATGCTCAGCGACATCATGGCCGCCACTCACCGGTTTGTGAGTTTTAACTAACATGGCTCCCGCGCCCAAGAAAATGCCGACGGTGCTGCTCATCATCACCAGCGATCCGCGCAGCGGCCCGCGCGCCGCCGAGGCCATGCGTCTTGCCGGCGGCATCAGTGTCTGGCGACAGGTTCGCGTCAACATCTGCCTGCGGCATGAGGCCTCGCACGCACTCTGCGAGCATTCCGAGGAGATGGAGGGCGGGCGCCTGTTTGCCCAGTTCCTTCCGATGGTTCGGGAGTCCGGCGGCGAGATTTATGTTCAGGCCACCGACGAGACGTGCTTGGCCATCGACCCGGACACTCTTCTGTCGCGCAACCTCAAGGATGCGCGGCTGGCAGCGCTCGCCGCCGAAGCCGACTACGTCCTGCGATTCTGACCATGCGCCGCATCCTTCACATCACCACCCGCGAGGAGGACGCGCTGGCCCGCAGCATGAGGGGGCTGCAGACCGAGGCGGGCCACGACGTCGTCTGCATCGACCTCTCGGTGGTGGCACTCGACACCGAGGCAGACTACTCGGTGCTGGTTGAAGAAATCTTCAAGGCCGACTCGGTACAGGTCTGGTAAGCAGACTCTCGAGTATCCGCCTGGCGGCCTCGCACGGATCGGCTGCGAGGGTGATGGGGCGCCCGATCACCAGCCCGTCGGCTCCTGCCTCCATTGCCTCGGCAGGAGTCATCGTTCGTTTCTGGTCTCCTGCGGCTGACTCGGCAGGGCGGATTCCCGGGGTGATGAGACGCATCGAGCGCGGCAGTGCGCGGCGCAGCATCGGCAGTTCGCGCGGCGAACAGACCAGCCCCTGCAATCCAGCGGTACAGGCCAGATTCGCCAGCCGTTCCACTTGGGCAGCCGCATCCCCTGCCACACCCACGCTGGCTAGGTCGGCGTCATCCAAACTGGTCAGTACCGTGACGGCCAGCACCCAGGGCGCCGGTCGGTTCAACTCGCGCGCGGCCGTTTCTGCCGCGTCCTGCGCAGCGCGCAGCATCGCCAGCCCGCCACTCGCGTGAACCGTGAGCATCTGCACATCCAGCCGCACGGCGGCGGCAACCGCGGCGGCCACCGTGTTAGGGATGTCGTGGAACTTGAGATCAAGAAAGACGGACGCGCCAGCGGCGCGCAGGTGCCGAACGATGTCGGGCCCCTCGGACACGAAGAGCTCCTTGCCCACCTTCACCGCGCCCACCACGGGTGCCAGCGTCTCTGCCAGATGCAGCGCGCGCGCGGCGTCGGGGACATCGAGCGCGACGATGAGCGGATTTTGCATCGCGGGTGATTGAACCATGCGCGTCAGCGAAAGTCACGGTCGGTGGGCGGTGGCGACACTTGACGCCCTGCGCGTGCGCGTGCCAACGTCCGTCGCTGTTCCAAAAATCGAGCAGGTTCGCGACATTCTAGACCGTGCATCGAAGGTCCCCGCCTTGCAGGAGCTGGCGAAGCGGTTGGACGGCGGCGGAGCTGTGTCCTGCGCCGGCGTGGATGGGGCAGCGCGGCCCTTCCTTGTGGCGCTGCTTTGCCGGCTCCTTCCCCGCCACGGCTTCGTGTTCATCACTGAGGGCATCAAGGCTCAGGAAATCTTGCAGCAGGATCTAGAGACCTGGCTGGGTTGGGCTGGCGAGGCTGGACGGCCGCTCTTCTATCCCGAATGGGAGGTGTTGCCGCACGAGAATCGGCTGCCGCATGCCGATGTGATTGGCGAGCGATTGGAGGCGCTGCAAGCACTGGCGAGTGGGGGCAAGGGCATTCATGGGAGGGTGCTCAACACCACGGCCGTAGGATTGATGCAACGTACCTTCGGTCGGGAAAGTCTGCGCGAACGCACGCGACGCCTGCGAGTGGGCGACAGCGTCGCGCCCAAGGATCTTTTGGACTGGCTGGAAGGGCAGGGATACGAGCCGGAAGCGCAAGTGTCCGCCCGGGGCCAGGTGGCGCTGCGCGGCGGCATCCTCGATGTGTTTCCGTTCACCCACCCTTCTCCCGTGCGGTGCGAGTTTGTGGGCGACGAAGTCGAGTCGCTGCGCTACTTCCACCCGCACACGCAGGTGTCCTGCGAGCGAATCGGCGAGGTGCTGCTGCTTCCCGGGGGCGAGATGGGACTGCTGCGCAATGAAAAACCGGGGCCGTCGGCGGCCACACTGCTCGACCACGTTCCCGAAGCCACCATATTTCTGCTGAGCGAACCCGAGGCCATCGAGGAGCAGGTGGCGGAATACTCCGGCCGCCTGCCACCGGATGACGCGTGGCACCTGTCGTGGGAAGAGGCGCGGGGGCGGATGACGAGCGGGGGCCGGTGCCTGTTGGAGCTTGCGGGCGAGGGCGTGGCGGCTGGCGATGAGGAAGTGGCCGTGCTGGGGATGGAAGAGCTCGACGCTCTTGGGCCGCCCCACGCGCGGCGGCCCGACCAGCCGGTGGCGGAGGCGCAGCGCCGGGAGTTGTTTGCCCAACTTCACCGGTGGTCGCGACAGGGGACCACGGTGGTCGTCTGCTGCAACAACGAGGGCGAACGCGACCGGTTTAATGAAATCTACCGCGAGCAGGGATTGGCATCGGACGAGGCTCCTTTGTGCACGGTGATGGGCGCGCTCTCGCGCGGGTTCCAATATCCCGACGCACGCATGGTGCTGGTGACCGACGCGGAAATCTTTGCACGGTACAAGGTGCAGCGGCCGCGCCGGCTCAAATCGCGCCACGCGCAGGCGTCGCGCTCCGCGTTTGACATCGACTTCACCGCGATGGCAGAGGGCGATTATGTCGTCCACATTCAGCACGGCATTGGCCGGTATCGTGGACTGCAAACCCTCCCCCTGCTCAGCACCGCCGGCTCATCCGGGGACACTGCCGGCGAGGAGTGCCTGGTGATTGAGTACGCACCTCCCGAACCTGACCGGCCCGCGCCCAGGCTCTACGTGCCCGTCAGCGAGGCGCATCTCGTCAGTCGCTACGTGGGCGCGGGCAGGGCACGTCCACCGCTCAACACGCTCGGAGGCAAGCGTTGGCAGAAGGCCAAGGAGCACGCCGAGAAGGCCGTGCGCGATCTCGCGGCGGAGATGCTCTCCATCCAGGCCGCACGCGAGACCCAACCGGGGCATGCCTTCGCCGCCGATAACAACTGGCAGCACGAGTTTGAGGCGGCGTTTCTCTACGAGGAAACCCCCGACCAACAGCAGGCCATCTCGCTCACCAAGGATGACATGCAGTCGACGCGGCCCATGGACCGCCTCATCTGCGGCGACGTGGGATTTGGCAAAACCGAAGTCGCCATCCGCGCCGCGTTCAAGGCCGTGATGGATGGCAAACAGGTCGCGGTGATGGTGCCCACCACCGTGCTGGCGCAGCAGCACTTTAACACCTTTGCCGAGCGCATGGCCGACTACCCGGTGCGCGTGGAGTTGCTCTCACGGTTTCGCACGCCGGGCCAGCAGCAGGGGGTGGTGCGCGCCCTGGGCACAGGCCAGGTGGACATTGTCATCGGCACGCACCGGCTGATTCAGCCCGATGTGTGCTTCAAGGATCTGGGTTTGGTGGTCATCGACGAGGAGCAACGCTTCGGCGTGCTGCACAAGGAGCGCTTCAAGGTGCTGCGGCGGATGGTGGACGTGCTGACGCTTTCGGCCACGCCCATTCCGCGAACCCTGCACCTGGCGCTCACGGGTGCGCGCGACATGAGCACGATTGAAACGCCGCCGCAGGACCGGCTCCCGGTGGAAACCATCGTGGCACCGTACGATGAGCGCCTCATCCGCCAAGCCATCGAACGCGAGCTCAACCGTGGTGGTCAGGTGTTTTACCTCCACAACCGGGTGGCGACCATTCACGCGATGGAGCAGAAGCTCAACGATCTGGTCCCACGGGCGCGCGTCCTGGTGGGCCATGGCCAGATGAACAGCGGCGAGCTGGAGGAGGTCATGACCCGGTTCGTCAATGGCGAGGCCGACGTGCTGCTCTGCACCACGATCATCGAGAGCGGCATCGACATCCCCAACGCCAACACCATTCTCATCGACCGTGCCGACCGTTTCGGGCTGAGCGAACTTTACCAGCTTCGCGGGCGTGTCGGCCGGTACAAGCACCAGGCCTACGCCTACGTGTTGCTGCCGAGGCACGCGGGCCTGCTGGCCGACGCGCGCAAGCGGATCAGCGCCATCAAGCAGTATTCCAGCCTGGGCAGCGGGTTTCGCATCGCCATGCGCGATCTTGAAATCCGTGGCGCGGGCAATCTTCTGGGATCCGAGCAAAGCGGCCATATCACCGCCGTGGGCTTTGACCTCTACTGCCAGTTGCTCAAGCAGAGCATCGCGGTGTTAAAGGGTGAGAAGGCGCCCGTGCGCATCGAGGTTGAGGTGAGGCTGGACTTCCTCCCGTTGGGACCGCAGTCGATGCCCGAGAAACCTGCGCCCCAAGCGAAGACGCGACGCAAGCCCATTGATACCGTGGTGCCGCGCGAGGTCGCTGTCTGGGCCGAAGAGGTGGGGGTGCGCGAGCCGGCCCCGGAAACCAACACGTGTGTTCCGGCGGCCGCGTATCTGCCTGCCGCCTACATCGGCGATACCCGCGCGCGCATCGACATCTACCGACGGCTCGCGCAGGCGTCCGCGCCCGAGGCGGTGGAGGCCCTGCGGGTGGAACTGCGCGACCGGTTTGGGCGCCTGCCCGAATCGGTGGAGCACCTGCTGGCATTGACCGAGCTCAAAGTTTTGGCGGCGGAAAAGGGGGTGAGCTCCCTGGAAGTGGAGTCCAATCGGCTGAAGCTGATGCGCAATGGCGACTACATCTCTCTTGGTGGGAAATTCCCCCGCCTCGCCAAGACCACGGCCGCGGCGCGCCTGCGCGAGATCCGCTCGCTCTTGCGCGCGTTGTGAATTCTGTGAATGGGGGCCGCTTGACTTGCCGTCGCCTCCTGCGCGAAAGTTGCGCCCAGTAGCCATGGCCAGCAAGAAGAACAACGCCCGAAAACTTTCCCCCACGCAGCGGCGCGACTTGGACATTGAGATTGGATTTCTTGAGGGATTGGTGCGCCGCGACGGCCGCTGTCTGGAGGCCCTGCAGATGCTGGGCGACGACTACACTCGCCGCGGCCGTTTCAAAGACGGGCTGGGCATCGACCGTCAGTTGACCAGCCTGCGTCCGGACGACCCGCTGGTGCATTACAATCTGGCCTGCAGCTTCTCATTGACCCGCCAGTTTGCCGAGGCCGCCGATGCGCTCCGCCGGGCCATCGCGTGTGGCTACCGCGACTTCAAGTGGCTGCGGCGCGATCCTGACCTCGCGTCGCTGCGCAAACATTCCCTCTTTCAGAATCTGCGGGAGGAAATCCCCGGGCTTGATTCCGAACCGCGGTGACGTTGCGAAGCTTTTGGCCGCCTTGCGATTGACGCAGGCGGAGAGGGCTTGCTAAATACGGCCGCCGAAATGAGTCGCAAGCCCAAACCCCTCTATCGCCGCGTCCTCTTAAAACTTTCCGGAGAGGCACTCGGTGGCGAAGGCGGCGCGGGAATCTGCCCCAACATCGTGCACGACATGGCGCGCCAGATCAGCGAGGTGCGAGACTTGGGGGTGCAGGTGGTGATCGTGGTGGGGGGTGGCAACATCTTTCGCGGGGTTCACGGCAGCAAGCAGGGAATCGACCGCGCCACGGGTGACTACATGGGCATGCTCGCCACCGTCATCAACGCGATGGCGCTGCAGGACGCGCTGGAAAAGCGCGGGGTGGCGACGCGGGTTCAGTCCGCCATCGAGATGCGCGCCGTGGCCGAGCCGTTCATCCGCCGCCGCGCCATCCGGCATCTGGAAAAAGGGCGCGTGGTGATCTTTGGCGCGGGCACGGGCAATCCTTATTTCTCGACCGACACGGCGGCCGCCCTTCGCGCCAATGAGATGGGGGCCGAGGTCATCCTCAAGGCCACGAAGGTGGATGGCATCTACGATAGCGACCCCAAGGAGAATCCGGGCGCGCGGAAGTTTGCGACCATCACCTATCTGGAGGCGCTGCAGCGGCAACTGCGGGTGATGGACAGCACGGCGTTCTCGCTGTGCATGGACAACAAGATGCCCATCATCGTCTTCGACCTGTTCAAGCCGCACAACATCCGCAACGTGGTGATGGGCCGCAAGGTAGGCACGCGCGTGAGCGCCTGACAATTTCCCTTTCCGGCGCCCCCCGGCGGCGCTTAGGATTCTCCCCATGCCTGTTGATGACATCCTGCTGGAGGCCGAGGACAAGATGCAGAAGACAGAGCACGTCCTGCAGAATGAGCTGGCGGGAGTGCGCACCGGCAAGGCTTCGCCTGCGCTGGTGGAAAACATTCTCGTGGAAGCCTACGGCGTGCAGATGCGCCTGCGCGAGATGGCGGGCATCTCCGTGCCCGAGCCACGCATGCTGGTGGTGCAACCTTGGGATCTGGGAAATCTTTCCCATGTCGAGAAGGCGATCCAAAAGGCCAACATCGGCCTCAGCCCCCGCGTGGAGGGCAAACTCATCCGCCTGGTGCTTCCGCAGCTGAGCGAACAGCGGCGGCAAGAGTTCGTGAAAATGGCGCGCAAGATGGCCGAGGATGGGCGCGTGGCGGTGCGCCACGAGCGCCGCGATGCGTTGCTGCAGCTTAAAGAGGAATCCAAGTCGGGCGTCATCACCGAAGACGAACAGGCGCACGGCGACAAGGAGATTCAGCAGCTGACCGACACTTACACGAAGAAGATCGACGAGCACCTGGAGCGTAAGGAGAAGGAAATCATGACAGTCTGACGTCCCGGCGCCTCCCCCCACGATGAACCCGACACTCAATCTCGAACCCATCGCCGCGCAGACCAATGAGCTGTGCCGCGCCATCGTCACCCAGCCTGAGTTTTCCGGCCTGCACAAGAGGCTCGATTCGTTTCTGCAGGATGAGAAGCTCAAGTTTGATTATCAGATGCTCAACGACCGCGGCGCGCTGTTGCAGCAGAAACAGCAATACGGCATGGAACTTGGTGCCGAGGAGGTGGAGCAGTTTGAGGCGCTGCGCAAGGAATTCCTCGGCAATCCCGTGGCGCAGGATTTCTTAAGCGCGCAGGAGGAGGTGCAGCAGCTGCAGGATCGCATCCACCAGCATCTGGCCAAGGCGTTCGAGCTGGGGCGTGTGCCGCAGTCGGGAGACTTTGACACCTGCAGCGATGGCTTCGGCCACTGCGGCTGCGCCACGGCTGACTCTTAAAGCTCCAGCGAGGCAATAAACCTTATGAAACCCGTTGTCTCCAGTAATCGGCGGCGGTTCCTTTTTGCCGGAGCCGCGGCTTTGGGAGGCGTGGGCGTTCGCGCGGCGCAGCCTTTCGGACGGACGGACCGCTCGCGGCTGCGGTTGAGCCTGGCGGCCTACTCCTTCCGCGATGCGTTTAAGACCGCCAAGGGTGCGGTGGCCGGGGCCGCGCCGCGAATGGACATGCTCAAGTTCGTGGACTACTGCGCCGAGCACGGATGCGACGGTGCGGAGTTGACCAGCTACTTTTTCCCGCCGGAGGTGGGGGCGGACTACCTGCTCAAAGTGCGTCGTCGTGCCTTCCTTTCGGGGGTGGAGGTGAGCGGCACGGCGGTGGGAAACAATTTCTCGCTGCCTGGCGTCGACGCGCGGGCCGCGCAGGTGGCGCAGGTCAAGCGGTGGATCGACCACGCCGCCGTGTTGGGTGCGCCGCACATCCGCGTGTTTGCCGGAGTGGCGCCAAAGGATTTTCCACGCGAGAAGGCCGACGAGGCGGCCACTGCGGCACTGCGCGAATGCTGTGACTACGCCGCACCCAAGGGGATTTTTCTGGGGCTGGAAAACCATGACAGCATCGGCACGGCGGAGAGCCTGTTGCGATTCGTGAAGGCGGTGGATCACCCGTGGTTTGGCCTCAATCTGGACACGGGCAATTTCCGCGCGGCCGACCCCTACCGCGAAATGGAACTGACGGCACCCCACGCGGTGAACGTGCAGCTCAAGGTGGAGTTGTCGGTGGAGGGCCGCAAAGCACCCACGGATGTCGCACGGGTTCTGCGCATCCTACGGGCGGCGCGTTATCAGGGCTATGTGGCGTTGGAGTACGAGGCTGCGGAAGATCCTTTTCAGGCCGTTCCCAAGGTGCTGCGCGAATTGAAGACCAGCCTGGCGGCCGGCTAGCGCGCCCCGCCGCCGCCGGTGCCGGGTGGCTTCAAGTGTTCCTCGAACCACTTGGCCATCTCCCAGGCGGCGTGCCCCACCGATTCGCGCGCGCGGTACGAGTGCGCTTCCATCGGCAGCATCACCAGCCGCGCCTTGCCGCCATTGCCCATGATCGCCTGAAAGAGCTGGCGGCTTTGGTCTGCCGACGTGGCGGCCACGGCGTCGGCCTCGCCGTGGATGAGCAGCAGCGGATCCTTGATGCGCGGCGCGTCCATGAGCGGCGACATGCGCAGGTAGGTGTCGGGCGCCTCCCAGAGCGTGCGGCGTTCATTCTGGAATCCAAAGGGTGTGAGCGTGCGATTGTAGGCGCCGCTGCGCGCGACGCCTGCGCGAAACATGCGCGTGTTGGCCATCAGGGTCACGGCGGCAAACGCGCCATAGCTGTGACCGGCCACGCCCAGTCGCGCGGCGTCAGCAACACCCAGATCCACCACCTGATCGATCGCGCCTTCGGCCGCCTTCACAATCTGCGAGACGAACTGGTCATTGGCCGTGCGCGGATCGCCAATCACCGGCAGCGGCATGTCCACCACCGCATAGCCCTCCAGCGCCAGCAACGCTACCGAGGAACTCCGGAAGCCCGCGAACTGGCGCGCGTGCCCGGCGATCTGCCCCGCCAAACCACTCTCGGTGAACTCCTGCGGGTACACCCAAAGGATCGTGGCAAGGCTGCGTTTGTCGGGCGCCTGCGCGTCGTATCCGGGCGGGGTGTAGAGCGTGCACGTCAGCGGTTCCTGATCCACGTGGTAGGAAATCGTCTGCCTGCGGATTTGCCGCAGGAACGGCGTCGTGTCCTCGAAATGGGTCAGGCGGCGGGGGGACGCGGAACCGGGCTGATGAAGCAGGAAATTGGGCGGCGTCTGGGGATCCTCGTACTGGGTGATAAACCGGCTCCCGTCGTCGGTGAGCAGCGCCACCGCCGTTTCGTATCCCTGGGCACTGCACTCAAAGAGCCGCGCACTTTGCCCGGTTTCCAAGTGATACCGATCCAGGAAGGGGCGCTCGCCAGCCGGCGAAGCCCCCGCGCCGTTGAGGAAGATCGCCCCCTGATGTACGCGCATGGCCCGATGCCCGCTGGGAAGCTGGCGAAGCACCGGATAGCCGGGATGCTTGTAGCGCTCCTGAGTGGGCAGCTCCCACAGCTTGCGCTGGGACGCCCCACCGGCCGACGGGTTGACATGCCAGACGGTGTGGAGGTTTTGCGCGCTGTCAAATTCCCGAACCAGCAGCACCCCGGGATCCTCCCCCCACCACAGTTGCGAGAATCGCTGCGAGAGCCGCGCCACCTCCTTGATCACGGGCTTGGTCGCCTTGTCGCCGGGCAGTTCCAGCATCTTGATGCTGTCGCGATGGGGGACGTTTCGGGAGGGATCCCCGCCATCGAGCGCCTCCACCCACACCAGCGTGTCAGGCGCCGTAGGGCGCCAGTGGTGCTCGCGAGGCCGGCTCTCCACGCTGCCCAGAGGCGTGGTCTCGGGCGAGGGTAGTACCGAAATGCTCTGCACCCGGGCGTTGAGATCCCACAACTCGACACTGCGCGCAAAGAACCGCGTGGGCCCGCGCAGCAGGAAGGGCGGGTAAAGCCGCTCCACAAGGATGTGACGGCCCTGCGGCGACACCCGGAAATTGGAGATGATCCGTGGCGAGGGCGCCGCGTTGGTGCCGGGAGCAGGTCCGTGCAGCTGCGTGCGCTTGCCCGTGGCAGGGTCCACAATTTCCAGTTCCGACTGGCAGTAATGGATGAACAGGTCGGCCTCATGCGCGTCCTTCAACGACTCGACGTAAAGGCTGTAGGGCACCTTCTTGGGGCGCGTGTCATCCGCGAGAGGCCCGGTGGCCGGATGGGGCCGGCTGGGCGGCTGACCCCGCGCCGCTGGCACGGTCTGGCAGAGCAGCGTGTTGCCAGGCATCCATTCAAACGGGCGGCCTATGGTGGCGTTGATCTTGACGCCGGGCATCTGTCGTGGCTGCGCCTCTGTGGGGCGCCCCACCCACAAGTCCACCGCGCTCGCGCCATAGCGGAGGAAGGCGAAGTACTGCCCGTTGGGCGACCACACCGGCAGGCTCAAGCGATGCGGGCCGCCGGCCAAGCGCAGCGTGAGCGTGGCATTGCGCTCCAGATTCTTTACCTGCAGCTCATCAAAGTGCGTGGGCAGCCAGGGCCCGCTGTTGGAGGGGTCGATGCGCAATCCCGCCAGCGAGAGCGACGGCGCGGCCAGATCCTTGATGTTCACATAGTGCTGGCTGTGCGCCATGAGCAGGTTCTGGTGGTCGGGGCTGAGCGACACACGGGGCTGCGGGCGTGCCTGGATGAATTGGCGCACTAAGTCCGAGGGCTGCTTGTACTCGGCCTGCGCCCAAAGCGTCCCCACCCAGAACGCGCAGACCAGCAAGCCCCGCCATTGTGGCCTTACGCCCCCGCAATGTGCCCCCTTCATCATGCCTGCGCACACTGGCAGAAGGCTCGGGGTGTCGCAAGTGCAAGAAAGCCCCTTCCAGCCGCCTACATCGGCTGCTATTTTTTTCGTGATGCGCCGCGCACGTTTGATTCTCTGGATGCTCATGGCCGCAGGCGCGCTGGCCGGGTGCGTGGCCGGCCCGGGAGTGCGCCTCTCATCGCGGCAGGCGGCCGCTTTCCGTCCCGAAAAGCTGCGCGAGATGGGAGCCGCCATTGAGGCCGCGACGCGGGAAGGGCTGCTGCCCGGCGGCGTACTCTGGCTGGAGCATCGCGGCGTGGAGTTTCACGGGGCCTACGGCCGCCGTGCGCTGGTGCCGCGCGCGCTTCCCGCGCACGGCGACACGATTTATGATGTGGCCTCGCTGACCAAGGTGCTGGCCACCGCGCCCTCCATCGTCCTGCTCGCCGAACGAGGCCACGTGGACCTTGCCGCGCCCGTGAAGAATTATTTGCCGGAGTTCGCAGGCCCGCAACGCGATGCCATTACGGTCCGGCACCTGCTCACGCACACCAGCGGGCTGCGCCCGGGAATTGCGCTCACCGGCTGGACGAACGCCGCAGGAGCCATCACGGCTGCATGTTCGGAGATTCCCCGCAGCGCGCCCGACGCGCAGTTTGTGTACAGCGACATCAACTACATCCTGCTGGGCGAAATCGTGCGGCGTGGGTCGGGCGTGTCGCTCGACGAGTTCACGCGCCGGGAATTTTACGGCCCCTTGGGCATGGAGGACACCGGGTTCTTGCCGGCGGAGCGCATCGGGCCGCGCGTCGCGCCCACGACGGTCTCGGGCGGGGGGGTGTTGCGCGGCGTGGTGCATGATCCGACGGCGCGGCAGATGGGAGGCGTGGCTGGGCACGCCGGGCTTTTTTCCACGGCGCCGGACATCGCGCGCTTTGCCCGCATGCTGGTGGGGCAGGGCGAATTGGACGGCGTGAGGGTGTTCCAACCCGAGAGCGTGCGGCGCATGACCTCCGTGCAGACACCGGCGACACTGGCAGCGCGCAGGGGCCTGGGTTGGGACGTGGACACGGGCTACAGCGCACCGCGCGGCGAACTCTTTCCCAAGGGCTCCTACGGCCACACGGGGTGGACGGGGACTTCGCTGTGGATCGATCCGGCGTCGCAGTCCTTCGTGGTGTTCCTTTGCAACCGCAACCATCCCAAAGAAGGAACGAGCGTCACGGCACTGCGGCGGCAACTGGGCACGCTGGGCGCAGCGGCTTTGCGCGGCGCGGATTTTAACGGGACGGCTGCGGAACCGGCGCGGCCGTGACGATTCTAGCGCCGGCGCATGGGCCAGTGGCGCTTGTCGACGGGAGCCAGTCGTAGCGTGGTGTCGCGCCGCCAGTCGTGGGCGACGCGGTTGATGTAGAGTGCGGCCGGGAGCAGTTCCACCTCGTGGCGCGGGGCGGCGGCGTTGGTTCCTTGGGGGAACAGGTCGAAAGTCACCACGCCGGGCAGGTACATGAGGTCGTGATAAATCCACCGCCCGAAGGGCACCGGCGCAGGCACGGCCTGTACGTCTGCGAACCGCAGGGTCACAGGCCTAAACTGAGAGGGCAGGGACTCGCCGGCAAATTCCAGCGTGTGTTGGGCAATGCCCAGCGCGGGCTGCGCGATGACCAGCATGGGTTCACCCGCCAGGTTGGTGGTGAACTGCACCTCCCACGGCCCACGGCCGACGCGCAGGCGTCCATCGCCGTAGTAAAGCAGCCCGTACATCGCCAGCGCGATGAGGAACGTGCCGGCGACAAACCCAATGGCGGCTCTGGATTTCACGGGGTGGAGATGGGCCGCAGGGGGGTGGAGCCAGTTGTCGGACTTGAACCGACGACCTGATGATTACAAATCATCTGCTCTACCAACTGAGCTAAACTGGCACCTCGCCGGATTGATAACACGACTTCCAAAGAGTCGGCAGCAAAAAAGCCCCGCGTGGCGGGGAGGCGCCCTCCTCGCAAGGGGCTTCTGCTAGCCTGGCTAGAATTTCCAGATGAGGTCGAACTGCGCCCGGGTGGTGGGGTGCCCGTTGGTGCCGATGGCTTCGGCACGGTAGAACGTCGAGGCGAGGGTCCACGCGTCAGCAAGCTGGTACTGAAACCTGAGGAGGTGTCCACGGACATTGGTGCCGGCTTTGTAATCGCTCGTGGTGCCGCCCACGCCGTAGGCACCGAAATCAGAGTCTGCCCATCGGTCGTACAACGCGTCAGCCTGCAGCTCGCGAAACTGCCAGCCCACCTCCCATGTGCCCGCGCGGTTGGCCTTGCCCAGCGTGACACCCACCATGAACCCGTCGTTCTTTTCGGAGGCACCCGGATTGTGGATCAGCACACCACCGAGGGTGATCGGGAACGCCCCCACCATGTAAGTCAGAGAGCCATCAGCGATGAGCGGATTCATCGCGTGCAGGGGCGCGTTGTTGGAATAGGTGTTTCCGCGATTCTCGTAGAGGCCCAGCGCCGCGATCGTCTGGCGGTTCCAGAGGCTGTAAGTGCCCAATCCCAGATTGGCATCGAAGCGCGAGGTCAACTTGCTGCTGAGCGTGGCTTGAATCAGACCCGCATAAGCATCCCGTGCGTACGTCTTGCTCTCAGCAATCACCAGCACCGCGGCGTTGAGGCCCACCTGCGTGGAGTCGCTCAGGCTGTGGACGTAGTTCAGGCCCAGCCCTTCGGGGTTCAGATCGCCGTCCATGATGGCCCCTTCAAAGGCGGGGCCGAACTTCATGGGGTTGGGCATCTTGCCCATGCTAAGCTTGAGCGCCTTCCTTGGGGTCCACAAAACGTACGCTTGGTCGATGTTGACGGGATCGCGAAGGCCGTCATCTCCCAAATTCTCATTGGTGGAGATGGGGTCGGTGTCGCTGCCCGAAGCCAGCCGGAATCCCACCGTCCACGATTCGGTGAGCGTGGCCACGATGCCATAGCGCAGCCGGTAACGGAACAACTCGCGCCCCGGGGTGCCGGCACCGTTGGAGCCCACGTACTGCGCGCGCAGGCGCAGATCGCCCTGCAGGTTCAGTCTCTTGACCCAGCTGGGAAGGTCTGATGGCGCCTGTTGCAAGAGGGTGCGCTGTTCCTGCACCTGCTGCTTGAGCAAGGCGTCGGCTTCCTGACGTGTCAGGATGCCCTTCTCGACCAGCTTCTGCAGGAGCAACTGGGAATCCTGCGCGGGCAGGGAGCCAGTCGCCAGCATCGCGGTCGCCGCGGCGAGGACGAGGAAGGGGCGTGGGATGATTCTCATGGAAAGGACGGACACTCTAGCCAAGCCGGCCTTCCTTGCAAGGACAAATCCCACGAAATCACTTGGGTGCGGGTGATGCGTCCGCCGTCATGAGATGCGCGAGCAAATCCAGCACGTCCTCGCGCGACATGGTGTTGAGCAGTCCCGCCGGCATCACCGAGAGCACCGAGGCGCGTCGCGACTTGATTTGATTTTTGGGCACCACCTTCACCTGCGCTTCGCCCGGCCCTGACCGGACGGTGACGCTCGCCGCGTCTTCCTTGAGAATGATGCCGCTGAGCGACTCGTCGTCGCTGAGTTCAAAGTTGTAGTTGCGGAACTTCTCGTCGATGAACTTCGAGGGATCGAGGATTTCCGTCAGCAGCGCGCCCGCGTTGCCCTGATGACGCCGCAGGGCTTCGCCGATGCTCGGGCCAAAGGCCACGCCCTCGCCGCCCAGCTGGTGGCACGAGGCACAGGCGGCCTTGGCAAACACCTCCTTGCCCCGCGCACGGTTGCCCGCGGGAGGCGTGCGCGCCAGGTCCGCCGCAAAATCCGCCAGCGTCCATTCGGTGATCTTGACCTCCGAGGTGCCTTGCGGATGCTGCACCAGGTACGATTCCAGATCCGCCACCACCTTGAGCGTCCCGCGCATCCGCTGCCCGTGCCCGGGAAACGTGCAGAGGAAGGGGTAATCGCCCGGCTCTTTGGGCGCAGTGAACGGCAGGCGCACTCGTTCGCCCGCGTTGAGCATGCGCGTGGCCTGCAACACCTGTGGCGAAGCGGGCACATGGACGCGACCCAGCGCGTCGGGCTGGGCGGCCATCGCTTCGGCAGCCGTGGCGATGGCATCGGCCGCGCCCAAGGCCACGAGCACCCAGTTGTGCGGCATGGCGTCGGTGTTCTCAAAAACCAGTTCCACCGGCTTGCCCGCTTCCGCAAGAAGGAGGGTTTTATCGAAGTACATCTGTTCGTGCAGCGAGCGCAGCCGCAGTACATTCACCCCCAGCGACACGAACGCCCGTCGCAGCGGCGCGCCCTTTTCCCGTGGCAGTCTCGCCGCCAGTTCGGTTCCCAATTGCGCGATGTCGAGGTAGTCGTCCTCGGTCCGGCGCGGCGCGGGGATGGAGCGCGCCTGATCGAGCAGCGCATTGCAGAGCCGCGGCACATCCACATCGGGCCAGCGCTCACGGGGGATGCGAGAGAGGGCGCGAGCGCAATGGGCCGCCTCCGCGCCACGGGCGATCAGCACCGACAGGGCGGCGATGGTGGCGGCCTCGTGGCCGGGCATGTGGGCTGCGGCGGCGATGGCGGCGCGGCGGGGGCCGGCCGGGGCGCCGGGCTGGAGCAGGGGCAGCAGCCTGGGAAAGTAGGCGGCGCGGGCGGCGGCCTGGGGCACCAGCGGCAACACGGAGATCAGGTGTTCCACTCCTTGGGATCGTTCTGCAAGGCTCCATGTGGCATCGGCGGGCTGGGTCGCCGCCAGGGCGGCGCATGCGGCGCGGCGGACACCCACAGGGTTGTCGCCTGAAAAAAGTTCACGCAGCGAAGGCTCCTGCCGCTTCAAATCGGCGGCGGGCTGGGAAAGCAAAAGGCGGGTGAGGCCCGGCGCAAGGTCGGCCTTCTCGGCGGGCAATTGCCGGATGACCGCGAGGATTTCGGTGGCGGCGTCGCTCTTGCGGATTCGCGCGAGTGCGGAAATCGCCTCCTCCCTGCGCGGCGCGGGCAGCGCCGGGCGCAGCAGGATGGCCTCGTACACGGGAATGAACTTGGGGTGCGTTGGCTCGCGGTCCACCAGCAGCAGTTGGGCGTCGGAAAGGCGCGCGAGCTGGAAGGCGACAATGCGCGGGCTCTTGTCGAGAAAGACGACCGGCTTCTCAACCCCCCCGGCGGCGGCGTGATGGTGCTCCTGCGCCGCGCCGGCAGCGTGAATTGCCAGCAGCACGGCGGCCGTCACCGGTGAGAATCTGCCCTTCATCCGCCGGGGTAGGGTCGCGCAATCCGCGCCGGCTGGCAATGGCGCACGCGCCCCCCGCACAATCCCAAAAGGTTCCCTATTTGAAATCGCCCAAGGCCTTGAGGGTCTCGTCCAGCGTGTACTTGATATAGTAGTCGGGCTTGGCGGGATCGGCTTCTTTTTCCAGCGCCTCCAACGCCACCTCGGCCGCGGCACTGGTCTTGAAGAAGCTGCAGGCGCGGATGGCTTCCAGGCGCACGCGGGGATGCGCGTCGGTGGCCTGCACGCGCAACAGCGCCAGCGGCTCGGCCACGCGGTCGCGCCAGTAGCAAAGCACGCGCGTGGCGGCGGCGCGCGCGTTGTGGTCGGGCGAGCGCAGCATCTGCCGGAGCAGGGGCTCGTTCACCACGTTGTGCCATTGGTGAACCCAGAGCGCCTCCATCAGGTGGTGCTGGTAGGCGGCCTCGGTTTTGTCCAAGGCAGCGGCCCATTTCTTCGCGGCGGCCACCACCTTGGCGCTGTCATGCTTGCCCAGCTCGATCTTGGCGCGGGTGCGCACATCATCTTCAGGCGTCTTCAACGCCTCCAGAAGCGCCTCGATGGGCTCGCCGTCAATCTTCACGGGCTTGAGCAGCGGCCGGCTAGGGAAGGTGATGCGGTAGATGCGCCCGTGGGTCTTGTCGCGGTGCGGGTCGCGGATGTGATGCTGCATGTGGCCGATGAGTTCCTTGGCCCAGTCGCAGAAGTAGAGCGAGCCGTCGGGCGCGACGGTCGCGCAGATGGGGCGGAAGTTCGGGATCACCGCGTTGTCGCCCTGCAGAAGGTTCTCGACGGAGTCACCCTTGAGGCCCGCACCGTCTTCGGAGATTTTCGCGCGGAAGATTCCCTGGAAGCCGATGACGTTGAGGTTGAGGAAATTTCCCTGAAACTCCTCGGGGAAATGGCGGGTTGAAAGGATGGCGGTGGCGGGGCACGGGCGCGAGGGGTTCTTCCAGAATTGTTTCAAGCCGCCGTGCTTCTTGGGCTCGGGAAGGAACCCGCTGAACGCGGGCCCAAAGTAGTTGGCGTTGCCGGTGGCGTCGGTGATGATGTCGGTGCCCCAGTAGTTGAACACGCGGCCGTGCGGATTGGCGAAGCCGTAGGCGACGTAGCGCTCAAACTTGTGGGTCGAAGGCTCGTACCGGTAGATGCAGCCATCACTGTTGCGCACCGGGCCGGCGGGGGTCTCCACCTGCGTGCGGTGAAACACGCCGTCACTCAGGTACGTGGCGCCGCCGGGCTCGTACGCCATGGCATTGGTGGTGTGATGGCTGTCGGCCGAATCCATCCCCATGAGCACGCGCTCCTTCCAGTCCGCCTTGCCGTCGCCGTCGGTGTCGCGCACATACCACAGGTCGGGTGCCTGCATCAGCAGCACGCCGTCCTTGTAAAACTGAAACCCGGTGGGGCAGTTGAGTCCGTCCATGAAGGTGGTGGATTTGACAACCCGTCCCTGCGCGTCCAGATCGAACACGAGCAGCTTGTCAAACACCTTGTCGGTGGGGCGCAGTTCCGGATAGCTGGGCCACACCGCCACCCAAAGCCGCCCCTTGGTGTCGAAGGCCATCTGCACCGGGCTTGCCAGCGCGGGATGCGATTGCTCGCTGGCCACCAGCGATACCTTGCAGCCCTTGGCCACCGTCACGTGCTTGAGGGTCTCCTCTCCGCTGAGGAAGGGTTTGATGTCCGGCTTGTTCGAGGCCGGCAGGAGGCGGACGGCCGGCAGATTGGAGTCGTCCACCTTGAGATCGCCGCCGCGCGCCACCGCCCACACGCGCCGGTCGCGGTTCTCCGTCTTCACATCGCGCTGCCGCATCTCATCCTGCATCGTCTGGTAGTTGGAGAGGTAGGGTTCCTTCGGCTCGCGCTCGCCCTGCTTGAACCCCGCCTTGCCCGGCGTGAACGCCAGCCCGCTGCGCCCTCCGTACACATTATATCCGTCCACCGTCCGGTAGCGCGCGTGCCACTCCTTGTTCTTGTCCAGAACGGCTGCGCGGAGCTTCTCCAGCCCGCCCGCTTCGGGCGCAGCCTGGCCCATGAGGGCGCGGAAAATCTCCGGTGAGAGCGCGCGGTCTCCGGCCTCCGTGAGGTGAATGGTGTTTAATGTCAGCGGTGTGCTAGCCTTGGCAAAGGCGGCCTTGGAGATGGCAAAGAGGTCCACGAAGGGCACCTGATGCGCCTTCGCCACCTCGCTCATCACGGAAGCGTACAGGCCCAGCGCGACGTTGCGGGCTTGCGTCGGCGGCTGGTTGGGGTCGGAGAGTGATTCCGCGGCCAGAGGCGAGAAGAGCACGAGGCGCGGCGCCGCTTGGCCGTTGTACTTGGCCGCCTGCGTGTCCTTGATGAACTTTTCCAGGTCCGCCTTGAACTTGGGCAACCCCGCTTCGCCTCGGAAGGACTCGTTGAAGCCGTAGAACGCCAGGATGACATCCGCCTTCACCTGAGCCAGCCACTGTTCGCGGCTGCCAAAGTTTTCCGAGCGATGCCACGTCGCCACTTCGTCGCCGCTGGAACCGAGGTTGCGAAACACCAGGTTGAGTTGGGGTTGGTGCGCCACGAGGAGCGTTTCGAGCCATCCGTGGTGCTGCATGCGGTCGGGCAGCGCACCTCCAAGCAGGCAAAGGCGATCACCTTGCCGAAGTTCAAGCGGGGCGGCTGCTGCCGTGAAGGCGTGCAGGGCGGTCAGGCAAAAAAGGACGAGTGGTTTCATGGGGTGTCGAGGGCAATTCCAATCCCTGTTTGCGCCCTCGCGCGCAAGTTAATTCTGTGCCCGTGGTCGCGGGCTACTTCCCGTACTCGTCGTTGAGACGATACCGGATGGTGACCTTGATTTCGTAAGGCGCGTCGCCATGGCGGGCGCCGATCACGCCCGGTTCGTCCGCGGGCACGGCATTGCCCAGCCCGGGCCTGCGTCCTTCCGTGATCTTCGCCGGCTCGCGCGGCAGAAACAGCAGCGTCTCCACGATGTCGCCGAAGGGCGCCTGCCAGCCTTTGAGGTGGGTCTTGCCTTCCATCGGCACCCCGTTGGGAAACCAGCCATACACCTTGCCTTCCACAAGCTTGGCTCCGCCGACGAGTTGCTGGTTTGAAAACACCTCGTTGATGATGAGGGGCGTCGTGCCGGCATTCCGGATGAAATGCCGCGTGGAGTTGCCGTCCACCACCTCGCGCACGGTGACGCCCGGGGGCAGCGACTTGGCGTCCACCTCCATCCTGTACGCGTAGCGCGATGGGGGCGGCGCGGGCTTTCTTTGCGCGGGCAGCCACGAAGGCAGGAGGCAGAGGCTTGCCAGAAGGATGGCGGCAGCGCGATGACCCCGATTCATGCGAGAGTAGACGGACTCGCCGTGAGGATTGCTCCCTTCCATCCTGCAGGGGGCGCTCACTGTCTCAAGGCGCCGGAACGATTCTTCCCATTGAGTTCGACGGCCGGGTCGTCGGACACGTGCACCCACACGTGTACGTGAGGCGCACCGCGCCAGTGCCAGACAAAGGCCGGGCCCTCCAAACGCCAGTTGTCCCAGATGCCATCGCCGCCCAAATCGTCGGCCCGGTAGAAGCAGACGTGACACCGGTCCAGCCCGCCCTGTTTCCTAAGCGCAGCGACGGCCTCATCGACGTCACTCTGGCGGAAGGGCTCCAGCAGCAGGCGCAGCACCTTCTGAAGATGCTCCTTCTGATCGCGCGCCAGATCGGCCACCGCCACGCCTGAGAACTTTCCCTTGGGGCCGCGGAAGGCGACTTCGCCCTCGTCGGGAGCCGCCGCCAGAAGCGCCTGCTCTCGCAGTTTGCCATCCAGCATGCGGTACAGATGGTTCGCCTCGAGCGCTTGATGCCAGAACACGTTGTCGGGATGACCGGGCTTTTCAAAGTAGCCGCTGGAGCCTTCGTGGCCATACATGATGGGGCCGCCAAAGGCCACATGATCCGCCGAGTTGCCGTCGCAGCGGATGGTGCCATGCCGGCCCGTCAGCACGAACTCGAAGGGCCCTCCGCCGGGTGTGCCGAAAATGGCAATGCCCTGTCGCAGGCCCCAGCCTCCCAGGTCGTCCTTAAACTGCTGGTCAAACCTGGCGACCCAGTCCGGGTTCACCAGCCCCTTCCACACCTCGCGGATGAGCGCCTGCTGTGTGGCGGTGTAAAAATTGCTGGCAATCGCCTGCGGCGTGATGCGCCAGTTGTTGGAGATGTGCGTGCGCAAAAGGCCGTTGGCAGACTTGTGATCCCACGGGAAACACACGGCCTTGCGTTGCTTCTCATCCAGCGAATCGTAGAGGCGCTTGACCAGCGTTTCAGACCGGGTCGGCGCGAGCGCCGCAGCCGCCACGGCGGGCGCGGAAACGGCCGCCGCGGCCAGGGCGCCGGTCGAAGCCAGAAAATCACGGCGGGTGGTGGAGGTGGTGTTCATGTCTTTGAGAGGGTTCGACTGCATCCTACCCACCTTGGCGGCGGGCGCAATCCGATTCGGGCAAGCGCGATCAGGGCGCGGCGAGCTGGCGCGCGAGCCATGCGCCCGCACTCGTCGCAGCTTCATCGGCCTGCTGCCGCTGATTGAGTGCGTTGACCACACCCGTCTGCCTGAGTGGGCGCGGCGCCAAGGCTTTGGCGAGGTCGGGCGTGTCGCACACCCGGAGCAGTCCGGGAACGATGGCGTCGTGAGGCACGAGGAGCATCGGGTGTTTAAGCACGGCAGTAAAGTCCGCCAGCCCTCCGTGCGTGTGAAGGGCGCGCACCTCCGGCTCAAAGAGCGCGGTGAGCATCGCCAGCAACGCGGCGCCGGGGTCTGATTGCCGGGGCATGTTGGCGACGCGTCGGGGAGTGAGCGTGGGCGCGCCCGGGGCATTGGGCTCGGCCAGTGAATCGCCCCACAGGGCCATGCGGCGAGTGTCCACATCGCTGCGAGCGCGCAGCCATGCCAGTACGGCGCGCGCATCGCGCAGCCGGGCACCCATCACGGTATCACCCAGCATGGTGGTGGTGGCGCAATGAGCCGCATCCGCGCCCTCGGGCCCGCGGTCGGTGCCCGCGCGCGTCTCGCCGGTGCCCCGCAGATCGGCGAGGCAAACCATGACGCCTTCGCCCAGCAAGGCTGCCAGATCGCCGGCGCGCCTGTGCAAGAATCCCGCCTTGCCTTCCTGCGAGAAGGCCAGCACCACGGGCCGGCGCGCCGTGCCGGCTTTGGGCAAGATCAGCATCAGCGGCACCTCGATGCCCGCCTCGGTGCGCAGCGCCAGCCGTTCGACACGGAGCGCGCCGACAGACTCGACGACCTTTTGCAGCGCGGGGGCGGCACCCGGTTTGGGCTCCACACCGCCTAGAAGTGGCGGCAGCGCAGCACGTAATCCGGCCGCATCGAGTGGCACCCGGCCGCGCGGCGGTGAGACGAGGACGGGCAGCAGTTCCACCAGTCGCTTGGGCGCGAGCGTGCGAACTAGGTCAGCGTTCCAGTAGCGCAGCGACTGCTCCGGGAGCGGCTTGCTGAATTCCTGGGCGCCGATGCCCCACCAGCGGTTGAAGGCGGCGTGGATGCCCTCGCGATGGGGCCGGCCGATGTGGGTGCAATGGGTGGCTTCGGGCGCATTGCCGCGCAGTTCCCCGCGCCCGTGGGTGAACGCGAGCCGGTCGGGAGTTTCGCAAAAGCCGTGGATGGATTGCAGCCGCTTCCAGACGGGGTCGCGTTCGCGGTGCCAGCTAAATTCGTGTGCGTAGACGAGCCGGCGAGGGGCGATGGCCCCCACGATGACCCACGGCAGGAAACCTCCGCTCGCCGAGAGGCGAAGGTTGCGCGTGGATTCCCAACTGCCGCTGCCGGCGTAGTTGAAGGTGGTCTCGATGTCCTCGGGCAGCGGGAATCGCGTTTCGGGCTGCGGCCCGCCAAAGTTGAAGGCCACGGCGCAGGCGACGCGCTCATCGAGCGCCGCGGCCACGGCCACGGGGTCGCCTCCGCCCGCGACCGATCCGAGCAATACGATGCGGTCTTGCGCGATCCCCGGCAGCGTCAGCAGCAGATCCACGCCGCGGCGCAGGTCGTTCACGATCCAACCCATGAGGCTCTCGCCCGCCAGGTGCAGGTGCACGCCCGTGTCGTAGCGGAAATAATAATCCTGGCGGCTGGGCCGAAACTCGCCCGCGAAGTCCTGGGCGGTGGCGAAGGGATGCTGGCGCCGTTCGCCGTGGCCAAGAAGATCGGGCACCAGCACCGCGCAACCGGCGCGCGCCCAGGTCATCCCCATGTCCTGCAGCTCGCTGTGTTCCTTGGGCCGGTGATGACTGTGGCAGAGGATGAGGCCGGGCATGCCTCGGGCAACGTCACGCGCGGGCAGGTACAGGTTGGCCGAGACCCAAAGCCCGGGACGGCTCTCATACACCAGCGTGCGGATGCGGCATTGGTGGACAGTCTGTTCATCGCCGACGCGCACCGCCAGCGGAGCAGGCGGCAGCGGCGTGCCCAAGGACGCGCGCAGCCGTTGCATACGCTCGCTCGAAAACGCCTCCCAGCCCGCACGGGTTTGGATGGAACGCCAGTCGGCGCTGCTGCGCGCATTGGCCTGTGCCAGCCGCTGGCGCAACTGTGCGCCCACCATGCCCGTGAGGCGCTCGCGGTCGGCGGGTGCGAACACGTCCGGGGGAATTTCGCGAATGGCCTGTTCAAGCGCGCCATCGGGCGCGGCGTATCCAAGGGAGATGGTGAGCGCGGTGACGAGGAGAACCGCCGGGAGGCCAAGACGCGGGAGCATCTGGCCATTGCGACAGAGCCCGCGGGGCGCGTCAACGCGATTGGGGCGCGGGCAGGGCGTTGGTGAACATCGGTGGCGGCGCGCCCTTGAGGTTGGCCGGTGGCTTGGCGCCAGCGTCCGGAGCAAAGGCCGGTGTTGAGGGTGTGCCCCGGCCGAAGGCGAAAAGCAGCGCGATGCCGCCCATCATGCCCAGTGTGACCAGCACGTCTTTTTGCCTGGCGGTCACGCCCTAAAGCAGCTGCTGAATGGGCGCGGCGCCGTTAATGAGCTGGGTGACCTCCGGCGGAAGTCCCGTCATGGCCCGCAGCGCGCCGGTGTCCAGCAGCGACTCCATCAGGGTTGCGTAGAGATTGGGAATCGTCACGCGGTCGCTGGCGGGCTCGCCGCCATCCCGTGTGGAGCTGCCGACCACCCGGCCCATCTGGAGGCCGCCGCCATAGAGCAGGAGCGGCGCGCTTCCACCCCAGTGGTCGCGCCCGCCGTTGCGGTTGACACGCGGGGTGCGGCCCATCTCGCCGCAGCAGACCAGCAGCACCCGGTCGCGCAGGCCGCGCTGTTCCAGGTCTTCGATGAAGGCGCTCACGGCGTGGTCAAAGGGCCGGCCCACGTAGTCCATGCCCTCGGTCATGGTGGCGTTGTTGGAGTCGGCGTGCATGTCCCACACGAAGTCGGTGGTCACGGTGACAAAGCCCGCGCCGCGCTCCACCAGCCGCCGGGCCAGCAACATCAACCGGCCGAGGTTCTGCGCGTGGCTCGCGTAGCGCTTGTGATTGTTCCAGCGTTTGCTGATGCGGCTCAGGTCGTAGAGGCGCGACGTGTCGTAGCGCCCCAGAACGGCCGCCGATTCCCTGCCCAGATCAAACGCCTCGGCGATGCCGCCGGAGAGCGTGCCAAACGCCTGCGCCTGGAATTGGTCCAGGCCTTCGGTCGCGCCGGTGGATTCGACCGTGCGCCGGAATTGGTCAAGCCCAGCCAGCAGCGCGCGCCGGTCGCCCATGCGCCCGGAAGAGATGGCCAGATCCATGTCGCGACGCAGGTCGCTTTTTCCGCTGGGCTGGAAGGGCGCGTGCGCCGGGCCCAGCGGGCCGGAAACGTCGAAGCGGCCCAGCGACATGATGGGATCGTCGGCCGTGGCGTTGACGGACTGCGGATGCAGCCAGATGTTGCGCGGCATTCCCGTGTGGGGGTTGCTGGCGCCGGCGATACGGCTGTAATGGGCGCCCAGATGCGCGCCGGCGCTGTGGCGGCTGACCACGGGCTTGGAGTCGTGGTCGCCGCTCTCCGTGGTGAACGACCGGACGATGGAGAACTTGTCATTGAGGCGCGCCAACTTTTCAAACGTGGAGCCGAAGGTGATGCCGGGAAGGCGCGTGGGGATTTCACCGGTCATGCTGCGGATGCCCGAGGGGGCGCCCATCTTGGGATCGAATGTCTCGGTCTGCGAGGGCCCGCCGTGCATGAAGAGAAACACCACGGCCTTGTCCTTCACCACGCCGCCCGCCTTGCGAAGAGCCGCCTGCGCGCGCAGCAACTGGGGCAGCGCCAGACCGCCCATGGCCAGACTGCCGACGGAGAGGAATCGCCGGCGCGTTTCGGGATCTTTAAGGTGCAACATGATTAATCCTATTTGGCGCCATCTTGGACGCCCGCTGCCGGCCCGGTATTGAACGCGGCCTGCACGGACGCCAGCGCATAAAAAACCTAGACCAACCCGGGGATCGGCGCTCCGTTGTAAAGGGAGTGCGGGCGGCCCGTGCCATCGGTCCACGACGTTTGTGGCGGCAATCCCAACGACTGGTAAATCGTCGCCGCCAGATTCTCCGGCTTCTGCGCGTCGCTGGCGGGATAGCCGCCGATCTTGTCGCTGGAACCGATGACGGCGCCGCCCTTTATGCCGCCGCCCGCGAGGAAGACGGACTGCACGGCACCCCAATGGTCGCGCCCCGGCAGTTGGGAGCCGGGGATGGACGAAATCTTAGGGGTGCGCCCGAATTCGCCCGCCATCACGATGAGCGTCTGGTCAAGCAGGCCGCGCGACTGGAGATCGTCCAAGAGCGCGCTCACGGCGCGATCCATGGGCGGCAGGAGGTAATTCTTGAGATTGGGAAACGCCGACTCGTGGGTGTCCCAGGTTTCGTTGTTGCCCAGATTCACCTGCACCAAGCTCAAGCCCGCCTCCACCAGCTGCCGCGCCATGAGCAGCGACCAGCCAAAGCTGTTGCGGCCGTAGCGGTCGAGCCAACGAGCCTCCGCCTTGTCCAGACTGAAGGCGTCGCGCACGCCGGAGTTGCCCAGAAGGGAAAGAGCCCCCGCGCGGTATTTGTCAAAAGTCACATCCGACACGGCGTGGTCGAGCGCGCGAAGCTGGCCTTCGAGTTCGTTGCGCAGGAGCACACGGTTCATCAGCCGGCCATGCGCCAGACCCTGCGGCAGCACCAGATGCGGTGCGTGGAAGAGCAGGTTCTCATCCTTCACACTGCCCGTGGAATGGTGGAAGAGATACTCCGGATACGCTCCGTAGTGCCTCGGATGGTAGGGTGCCATTTCCAAAAACCACGGATCCCACTGGCGGCCCAGCATACCCCCGAACTGCCCCGGGATGACGCGCCCGGTGCTGTGAACGATCTTGTCGGGCAGCACGATGGCCGGCGGCAGGTTGTTGCGCGGCGGCAACAGGCGGTTGGCCAGCGCCGCAATGCTGGGCCAGTCGCCGCTCTTGGGTTTGTTGGGGTCAAAACCCTCCGGCAAATCGGTGCGCCCCGTCAGCATCATGTGGTGGCCGGCGGAGTGCGCGTTGGAGGGATGGGTGAGCGAGCGCACCACGGCCCATTTCTCCGAGCGCTTCGCCAACTCGGGCAGATGCTCGCAGATGTGCAGGCCCGGTGTGCGCGTGGCGATGGTGGAAAATTCCCCGCGGATGTCCTGAGGCGCATCGGGCTTGGGATCAAAGCTCTCGTGCTGCGCCAGCCCGCCGGAAAGAAAGATGTAGATGACGGCGCGTGCCTTGGGAGTGCGCGACGCGCCAGCCTCCTGCAGCGCCGCCAAGTGGTTCATCCCTAATCCCAACAAGCCCACGGCGCCCGCTTGCACCGCAGCTCGACGGCTGACAGCGCAGTGCGGGTGAGCCAAGGGCAAGGGTTGGGGGGCGGGGGTGCTCACGTGCGGTTCAATCAACCGAAGAGTTGCGTTAGGGCCTTGCCGCTTTCAACCATCGGGATGGGCCGGCCTTCCTTGTCGGGCAGGGCAAGGTCGGGGTCAATTCCCAGCGACCAATAGATGGTCTTTGCCAAATCCTCAGGCGACACGGGGTGATCCTTGGGATAGGCCGCGTGCGCGTCGCTGGTGCCGTACACAATGCCGCCGCGGATGCCGCCGCCGGCCAGCACGCAGGGAAAGCAAGTGCTCCAGTGATTGCGGCCCCAGTTTGCATTGCCCTTGGGAGTGCGCCCCATTTCGCCGACGGCCACGACCAAGGTCTCCTGAAGCAGGCCGCGGCTGTCCAGGTCGGCCAGGAGCGCCGAGGCGCCCTGATCGAAGGTGGGCAGAAGATGCTTCTGCACATCAGTGTTGTTGCGGTGCGAATCCCAACTGTAGCCATCGCAGGCATCGTAGTGCACGGTCACAAACCTCACGCCAGCCTCAACGAGCCTGCGCGCCAGCAGGCAGGACTGGCCAAAGAGGTGGCGGCCGTACGCATCGCGCAACGTCGCCTTTTCGCGGCCGATGTCGAGCGCCCCGCGGGTCTTTTCGGAGGTCACGAGAGCCAGCGCCCGTTGACGGTGCCGGTCGAGCACGCTGGCGGCGCCGGCGTCCACTTGGCGCTGCACGCCTTCAAACTGTCGAAGCAGCGAGGCGCGGTCGCGAAGGGTCCGCGTGGGTACCTCGGGCGCAAGGCCGTCGATTTGAAAGGAAAGCTCTTCGTCGCTGCAGTCGCGCCAGTACGGGTTGTCGTCGAGGTTGCGCTTGTCCACCGCGGTGGTCAGCGGATTAAACCCCGCGCCCAGCCAGCCGCCATACTCCCCCGGGCGGCGGTACTGGCCCAGTTCCTGGAGCCGGCCCAGCCAGTTGGGAAGCACCGCGTACGCCGGCAGGTCGCGGGAGAGTCCGCCGGGCGAGCGCTGCGAGAGGTGTTCAACCACGCTGCCCATCGACGGCCAGTCTTTGGGCGTGGCCACGAAGCCGCCACCGACAGGCACGTGCCAGCGTTTGCCCGTCTGCATGTAATGTCCGCCGCCGCTGTGATCGTTGAAGGTGTGCGTCATGGTGCGGATCACCGCAAACTTGTCCGACACGGCCGCCAAGCGTGGCAGGTGGTCGCTGATGAGCAGCCCGGGCGTGCGCGAGGCGATAGGCCGGAAGGGGCCGCGAATTTCCATCGGCGCCTCGGGCTTCATGTCAAAGGTCTCAAGCTGGGAGGGCCCGCCGAAGAGAAACAGGAAGATGACCGACTTGGCCTTGGCGTTTTGGAAGGGGGCCGCGGCAGATTCTGCCGCCAGAACCCGGGGCAGCGAGAGGCCCAGTAGGCCCGCACCGCCGATTTGCAAGAGCTCTCTGCGGTTGAGCGCGCCCGAACAAACCCGCACTGGTTGACCCTTAACCGTCAACATGAACAAAATCTCCTTTACTCAGACCACGGTGGCAAGCGTGCAATTCAGATGAGGAAAACGCGCCACCTTCGCGCTGGCCAGCGCGCGGCGCGCGCCGTAGAGTCCCCTCCATGAACCCCCGCGTGCTTGCTTTGGTGGTGTTGATGAATCTGGCGTTGGTGGGATGGACGGCGCCGCCTGCGTTGGCCGCTGCAGAGGCCGCCCCGCGCGCCGTCATCGACGGCACCGGCCCGGGCTGGCGCGCCTTGGGAGAGGCCGACTTCGTCAACGTCAACTGCAACAAGGACACGTGGAGCTTCGGCAAGGACGGGCTCATCCAATGCACGGGCAGTCCGGTGGGCGTCATCCGGAGCAAGTCTGAGGTGAAGAACCTGGAACTCGTGGTGCAATGGCGCCACCTCAAGCCCGCGGGCAATTCGGGCGTGTTCCTGTGGGCCACGCCGGAGAGCATTAAAAACCTTGAGGCGGGCAATGGGCGGCTGCCTGCGGGCATCGAGGTGCAGGTGCTCGACTTGGGCTATGAAACCAATTTTGAGAAATCCAAGGGCAAGCCCTCGGACTGGTTCACCAGCCACGGCGATGTCTTCCCCACGGGCAACGCCAAGATGAAGGCGTTCACGCCGCAGATTACTTATACACGCGAGGATGGCACCCGCTATCAGGTGGGCAATCCCAACAGCAGCCGCAGCTTTCCCACCCGACGCCTCACCCGGCCGGCGGGAGAGTGGAACCATTACTATGTGCGGGCCATCAACGGCGAGGTGCGGCTGTGGGTGAACGGCGAGGAAGTGTCCGGCGGCACAGGCTGCCAGCCCGCCACCGGATACCTCTGCTTGGAATCCGAGGGCTCGCCCATCGAATTCAAAAACCTGCGCCTTCGCGAGCTGCCTTAATCGTCCCGCGTAGCAGCATCAGTGGCCAAGCGTTCGGCGGAGTAGGTTGTGCGTGATGCGCTGCACGCGCTCGTCGGGGCCGTGGGGGCGGCTCCAGTGGCTCCATGGGAGAATGTGCCCGGGCGGCGAGCTCAATCCCTGCGTCCACCAAATGGTGGCTGCGTTGAAAACGACATTCCCTTTGGGGCCGGGATAAATGGTGGCCGTCCACCGCGCCGGGGTGACGCCGCCGCGCCAAACCGTGCCTTCGGCCACGACCTCCAAGCCCGGGATTTTTGCCGGCGCGCCGTGGTGTTCCCAGCCGACCAGCCCGCGCACGGCGTCTCCTTTCTTCATGCCGGTGCCTTCAAAGATCCAGTGGCCGGGTTTGGTGCAAATCCAATCTCCGCCTCCATTGAAAGGCACGATGCTGCGCGCGCCAATGATGTCGGCCTCGTTGCGGCGATCGCGCTGCCATTCCTTGGTGAACACACTCACCGCGTCGGCGATCTCCGTGTCGGTTAGTCCGCCGTAGATTCCCTTGCGGGTGAGCGTGCGCAGCGGGGTGCCGCGAGTGGAGGCGGAGAAGGGCGTGACGCCAAAGACGGAGTTGCCGCAGAGCCACAATGCGTGCGTGCCGCCGGCGATGGCCTTCTGCACGGCGTCATACTGGCGCGTATCCCAGTATTCGTCGTGCCCCACGCTGAGAAAGGTCTTGCATCGCGAAATCGGCGCGGACTTCAGACAGTCGCTGTTGGAACAGTACGTCACGTCGTAGCCGTGCTGCTCCATCCAGTAGGCCAGCGGAAATTCCCAGAGCAGAAACTCGCCCGAGCCCAAAGAGAGTGGGTGCTCGTAGATTTGAGAGTACTTGCCGTAAGGGCGGTCGAAACTGACGGCGACACCCCGGGCGTGCGCGCCGCGCGGGTCGGTGTAGAGCGAGTCATTCTCCGGCCACTTGTTGTAGGCCTGCCAGGTGTTGTCGCTGCACTGGAATAGAAAATCGGCCTTGCGCTCGTCGCGCACAATGAACACCACGTAGCTCTGCCAGTAGGGCTCTCCGGCGTGGTCGGGCACCGTGGTCAGCCGACCAAGATAGACGCCGCTCAGCCAGTCCGAGGGGATTTTAAGAGTGAGCGAAGCCTCCCACTGGCACTCGCGCAGGCGCAATTCGCCCGCCGCCGGCACGGGCTGTTTGATGCCCGGCAGTGGCCCCGCGGCAAACATCTGGCGCGCGCCGCGCCCGCCGTAATAACCCATGCGAAAGACCTCCACGGTAAAGCGCGTCGCCGGGTCGGTGCTCACCATGATGTCGAGCGACTCGCCGGCCCTCACGCTTTGGCGCGAACAGTAGCCTTCGATGGCGGGCGAGCGGTGGCCCGCCGGTTTGTCCAAGCGCACGCGCGTCAATTGCCAGTCCAGCGCGCCGGGCTTGGCGTTTTCAAGCGCGACTGCATTGGGACCCTTCGGTGGCGCTGCGGCGGCAGGGGAATGCGCAGCCAGAAGGCCGGCGCCCGCGGCAGCCGCCTTGGCGAAGTCGCGGCGGGAAAGTGGGGAGGGATTGGGAGTGCTCATGGTGGAGTGGAGCAATCTTAGTCGAAGCAAATGCCCGTGCAGCAAAAAAACTGGCCAACCCGACAGGTCGCCGCGATAGTCGGCCACCGATGAACAAGCTCATTCGCAACCACCGGGGCGAGCGGTTGGATCACGAATTTCATTTGGGCATCGGCAAGAGCTCAAAGACCGTGGTGGTGATTGGCCATGGAGTCACGGCGAACAAGGATCGCCCCTTCATCCAGACGTTGGCCGAGGGCCTTGCGCTGGCGGGCGTCTCGGTGCTGCGCTTTTCCTTCGCCGGCAACGGAGCCTCAGAGGGAAAGTTTGAGGAGTCGTGCATTTCCAAGGAAGTGCAGGAGCTTTCGCGTGTGGTGGACGCGCTGGACGGGCGCCCGGTGATTTACGCCGGACACAGCATGGGCGGCGCCGTCGGGGTGATCTTCGCTTCGCAGGACTCGCGCGTGAAAGGGCTGATTTCTCTGGCGGGCATGGTGCATACGCACGCATTTGCCGGGCGCGAGTTTAGCGGCATCAAACCCGGTGCGGGGTGCATGTGGGACAAGCCCCAATGCCCGCTCTCTGCGGCATTCCTGGCGGACATGGAGGAAATCGATTCGGTGCTGGATCGCGCCCCGCGCATCAAGGTGCCCTGGCTTCTGGTTCATGGCGTGGACGACGATGTCGTGCCCATCACTGATTCGCGCGAAATCGTCTCTCATGCGGGCGGGCCTGCGGAGCTCTTCGAGATTCCGCGCTGTGACCATGTTTTTGATCCCGTGACCGATGCGGACGCGCTGCCCGCCATGGTCACCAAAGTGAGCCAGTGGGTTTTGCCACTGGTCGAGTTTTAGCAATTGCACGTAGCAAAAAACGCGTTGACTTGCGGTGTCTGCCCGCACACATTGCCAGCGTGCTACCCAACCGGCAGGAGATGGTTTCCTCCCCTTCGCGTTTGGCTGCGTTTGCGCTGTTGGAATTGCTGATCGCCGGATTGGTGGTCGCCCTCATTGCGGCGTTGGTGCTTCCGGCGGTGAACCAATCCAAGAATCAGGTGCGCGCCAGCAAGTGCATCGACAACTCCCGACTCGTCGGTGCCGCGTTCAAGTCCTACTCCGACAATCACCGCGGCCAGTTCGTGCCTTTTAAGGAGCATCTTCCAGCGCCTGCAGACGCCATCGTCAAAACCGGCAACAGCGCTTTCACTTATTGGCCCGACTTGCTGAAGGAATTTTCCGGGCACAGAGGCATCTGGCACTGCCCCGGCTGCCGCCTTTCGCACGACGCTGGCTCCTTTGGCATTGCCTACAACCAGTTGCTGGACACGGCGGCCAGTTCGGGCAAGCGCGTGCGTTGCGAGAGCGATCTTTCAAATCCCGGCCGCACGGTGGTCTTTGCCGATGCCGACCGCATCGCCAATCCCCAGGATCATCCCGACCAGTGGCGCCCGCTGGCCTCCACGGCGAACCATCCTGAAGCGCGGCTGCAATTTGAAATCCCCACCAGCGCCACATGGGAGAAGCCCGGCGTGCGGCGTGTGATGAACCGCCATCTGGGTCGTGCCACCGTGGTGTTTGCCGATCAGCACGTGGACGTGCTGCCCGTGAGTCGGCTGGGATTTCAGAAACTGGCCGACTCGTCGGCGCGCCTTTGGGACTCGGAGTAGCAGGCAAGTGCCCTGCGGCGATTTTCAACCATTCTCTCGCGGGCCCATCCTTAGTTTGCTTGAACATGATTCCCTCACCTCCGGTCATTATGGGTGTCATGGTACGACTCTCGTGCTGGATTCTGATGAGCTTCGCTGCCGCGCTCAACGCGGCACCGGCGCTCACTTTCGCTGCGATGGGCGATGTGCCCTACACTGATGCCGAGATGGTGACGCTTGAGCGGCAGCTCAAGGAACTGCCTGCCACCGCCCGGTGGGTGGTGCACGTGGGTGACATCAAGACGGGCATAGGACCCTGCGGCGCCCAACGATTTGCCCAGGTGGCCGGCATCCTGCGCGCCTCTCCCAAGCCGCTCTTCCTGCTGCCCGGCGACAATGAATGGAACGACTGCCCGCAGCCCGAGAAGGCATGGATGCTCTGGAAAGAGCACTTCGCCAAGATGGACACGCACTGGAAGTTGCCCTTCGCCGTACAGCGTCAGGCCGGGCGCGAGGAGAATGTCGCCTTCGTCCAGAATGGCGTGCTGGTGATGGGCATCACGATGGTGGGCGGGCGCGTGCATGACGCGGCGCAATGGCGGCACTTTCTTGACGATGGCTCGCGCTGGGTGGAGACCCAAATCGAGGCGCATCCCGATGTGCGGTGCATGGTGCTGCTGGCGCATGCCTTCCCCTCGGCGCAAAAGCACAAGGTGTTTGCCGGACGATTTGAAGCGGCCGCCCGCCAGTGCGCCAAACCCATCCTCTACATTCACGGCGACGGCCACGACTGGATCGAAGACCGCCCCTTCAAAGCCGCGCCGGCCGTGCTGCGAGTGCAGCTGACACAAGGAGGGCTGGAAGATCCCCTCTTGGTGACGGTGGACCCCGCAGCGAAGGAACCCTTTCAACTCCGCCGCCGAATGCTCCCTCCCCAATGATCCGTCGCGCTCTCATCTCTCCGCTCGCTTTGGCAATCTGTGCTGCTGCATGGGCCGCCACTGCCGCGCGTGCTGGCACGCCCGAAGCCATGTCGCTCATCAAAACGCGCTGTCTGGCCTGCCACAGCGAGGAGAAGAGCAAAGGAGGGCTGGCGCTCACCTCGCGCCAAGCGGCGCTGCGCGGCGGCGACGACGGGCCGGCCATCCGTCCGGGCAACGCGGCTGCCAGCAGGCTCATCCAGGTTATCCAGCCCGGATCTGAGCCGCACATGCCCCCAAAGGATCAACTCACCCCGCGCGCCATCCGTGACTTCGAAGATTGGATCAATGCGGGCGCCGTGTGGGACGCGTCGCTCTTGACCGAACGGGACGCGCCGCCCCCCGAGCAGTTGGGCACACTTCCACCGGGCTACGCGCCGGTGCTGGCGGTGGCATTGACTCCCGACGGGCGCAAGCTGGCGGTGGGCAGCGGGCAGCGCGTGGTAATTTATGACATCCTTGCCGAAACCAATCGTCACCGCGTCACACTCGAGGGGCACCGCGACGCAGTGCAGTCGCTGGCGTGGAGCACCAATGGCCAGCGGCTGGCTTCGGGCGGCTACCGCCACGTGATGTTGTGGGATGCGCAATCCAACGCCACCCAACAGTGGCCCACTCCCGCCGGCCGCGTCACGGCACTGGCCTTTGCGCCCGACGGCGGCACCCTCTTCGCGGGCGAATCGGCATCCGGCGGCGCAGGATGGATCCGCGCGTGGCGCGTGCAGGACGCCGCGCGGGTGGCCGAATGGTCGGCGCATGGCGACTCGATTTACAGTCTGGCGGTCAGTCGTGATGGCCAGCGGCTGGCCAGCGCCGGTGGCGACCGCCTTGCGAAAATCTGGCAGTGGCCTTCGCGTCGTCTTGAGGGATTGCTCGAGGGGCACGGTGGCGCCGTCTATGGCGTGGTCTTGAGCCGCGACGGCCTCAAAGCCGCGACGGCCGGCGCCGACAAACTCGTCATGCTCTGGGATGTCTCGACTCGGTTAAAACTCACGCAGATCACCAACACGGGCGGCGTGACCGCCCTGGGCTGGTCGGCCGACGACACGCTCCTCGCCACGGCCAGTGAGGATGGCGTGGCGCGCACGTTCACCAACTTCACCAGCCACAGCGGCGAGCAGTCCTCCGGCACCGCGACGGAGCGGCGGCTGGGCGGCGCAGGCGCGCTGCTCACCGTGAGCGTTTCGGCTGATGGCAAGAGGGTCGCCTCGGGCGCGCACGATGGAACTGTGTGGCTTTGGAACGAGGGCAAGCTGATCTCCAAATGGAAGCCATGAAGTCTTCTTGGGCCCTGCTCGCCCTGCTGCTGGCTTCGGCCTGCGCGACGCTTCCCGACGGGGCGCCGCCTGTGGAGGCTTTGCGCATTTCCCCCGGAGCCGTGGTGCTTGAGCCAGGGGGCATCCACCAGCTTCTCGTGGAGGGCGATGCCGGGGGTGCTCCGGCCGACCTCACCGATTGGGCGCGATTTGAGACGGCGCCTGCATCGGTGGCCGCCTGCGACGCTCAGGGCCGGCTGCGCGCCCTTTCTCCCGGCGAGGCCGTGGTCACCGTGATGTATGGGAGCCTGCGAGGGTCTGTCCGCGTCACGGTGCAGCCTCGTCCCGCAGGACAGCCGCTCAGCTTTCTCAAGGACGTGCTGCCGGTGTTAAACAAGGCCGGATGCAACGCCGGCGCGTGCCACGCCAAGGCCGAGGGGCAGAACGGGTTCAAGCTCTCCATCTTCACCTACGATCCGCAGTCGGACTTCCGCGAGATTGTCGAAGACGCGCGCGGCCGCCGCGTGTTCCCCGCGCTGCCGGAGGAGAGCCTCATCGTGCAGAAGCCCACGCTCGCCGTGCCGCACGAGGGAGGCCAGAGGTTCGAGGTGGGATCGGGATCGCACCGCACGCTCGTGCAGTGGATTCGCGAGGGCATGGTGTACCGCCGCCCGGACGAGCCGGAGTTGGAACGCATCACCGTGACGCCTGCGTCGCGGATCAGCCGCAAGGGCCGCACCCAGCGCCTGCGCGTGGAGGCGCATTATTCGGGCGGCATGACGCGCGACGTGACGCCGCTGGCCGACTTCATTTCCCAGGATGTCGAGCTGGCCACGGTGGACACCGCTGGCCGCGTGAGGGTGGGGGCGGCCACGGGAGAAGGGGTTGTCGTCGCTCGTTTCATGGGCCAGATGGCCGCGGCGCGATTCACGGTCGTGGCGGAAAATCCATTGCCGGCCGAACGCTACGCCGCGTTGCCGCGCAGTAATTTTCTGGATCCCCTCGCCATCGACGAATGGCGGCGGCTGGGCATCGCGCCCGCGGGGCCCTGCACCGACGCGGAATTTTTGCGCCGCGCGTCGCTGGATGTCACCGGGCGGCTGCCGACCGTGGCGGAGGCGCGCGCATTTCTTGATGATGCCGACCCTCAAAAGCGCGTGCGGCTCGTGGACCGGCTTCTCGACGAGCCGGCCTACGCAGACTTCTGGGCGTCCAAGTGGGCCGATTTGCTGCGGCCCAATCCCGACCGCGTCGGCGTGAAGAGCGTGTACGTGCTCGACCAGTGGTTGCGCGAGGCGTTCGGGCGCAACCTGCCGATGGACCAGTTCGCCCGCGCGATCCTCACGGCGCAGGGCAGCACCCATCGCGATGGCCCCACCGTGGTTTACCGCGACCGCCGTTCGCCTGCGGAGCTCACCACGATGTTCAGCCAGCTGTTCATGGGTGTGCGGCTGGAGTGCGCGCGCTGCCACAATCATCCGAACGAGAAGTGGACGCTGGGCGACTTCCACGGCATGGCCGCCAGTTTTGACGGCGTGCAACGCAAGGGCGATGGCATCTCGCCGCCCATCTCTGGTGGCACGGAGTTTTTCTTCTCTGGCAGCCGTTCTGCCGTGACCCATCCGGTGACGGGCGCGACTCTGGCGCCCAAGCCGCCCGACGGCCCGGCCCCCGTGCTCGCCGCGGGCGCCGATGCGCGTGCGGCGTTTACACAATGGCTGCTGGCGCGAGACAACCCTTTCTTCGCGCGCGCCATGGTGAACCGCGTGTGGGGCGAACTCTTCGGCCGCGGGCTGGTGGAGCCGGTGGATGACTTCCGCACTTCCAACCCGCCGGTGCATGCGCCCTTGCTCGACGCGCTGGCGCGGCACTTCGCCGATCAGGGGTTCGACCAGAAGAAGCTGCTGCGCGTCATTCTTGCGTCTCGCCTCTACCAGCTTGGCTCGGTGCCAGGTGTCGGAGGTGGCCCCGTCGCCGAAGGCAAATGGTTTGCGCGCAGCCTGCGCCGCCAACTTGTTGCCGAAGTGCTACTCGATGCCGTGGGAGATCTCACGGGTGTGCCGGATGATTTTGCCGCCCTGCCGGCCGGCGCCCGCGCGATGGAGACGTGGAGCTACAAGATTGATTCGGATTTCCTCGACGCCTTTGGCCGGCCCAATTCCAGCAGTGACCCACCGTGCGAGCGCAACGGCCGCGGCACCGTGGTGCAGTCGCTGCACCTCATGCATGCCGATCGGCTCAACGCCCGCATCGGCCACGAACGCGGCCGCGCCCGCCAGCTCGCCGAGAGCAACCGCCCCCCCGTGGAAGTGGTCGAGGAACTCTATCTGGCGGCGTACAGCCGGCGACCCTCGACGGAAGAACTCAAGGCCGCAGAGGCGCACTTCGCCAAGCATGCCGCGCGCAAGCGCGAGGCCGTGGAAGACCTGGTGTGGGCGCTGGTCAACTCGGCGGAGTTCATCCTCAATCACTAGGGTCTGTGGCCTGCAGCCGCTGCAGCAGCGCTGCGTAGGCGCCGCGCCAGTCAAATCCCGACGGACCCTCGCAATGCCAGCCGATCTGCTGCACGTGGTCGGCCGCCCACTCGGCGCAACGCTCACCCCAGCCTGCGGAGGCGACCGACACCAGCCCATCGTTGGCGCCCTCGCGTTCCCGCACCAAGTCATGGCACAGCCGCAGGGGCAACAGCGTGTGGTCGCGCGCGGCGTCGCCCGCGATGGAAAAATAGCGCACCCCGGCGGCGTCCGGCGTGGCGAGGTTGAACGCGGCACACGGCTGCGTGCACAGATCCAGAAACGCCTGCTGGTCCACCGGCGAGAGCTCCAGGAGCCGGAAGACGCCGGTTCTCCTCGCCTGAGCCACCGCCCAGTCGGCGACGGGCGAGCCGCGGTGCGGCGTGCCGATGGTGGTGAGGCTCAAGACCCGCGTCGCCATGTCCAGATGGGTAATCATGTGCCGCGCATCGAGCCCGCCCATGCTGTGCGCGATGAGATGCACAGGGCGAGTCCCCACGGCCCGTCCAAGTTGTTCCATTAACACATTTGCGCGGCGCGCCACCGACGCCAGTCCGGGCACCTCCACTAGGTGCACCTCGTTGCCGGAGGCGCGCAGCCAGCCGGGAATCTGGTTGAAATAATCCACCCAACGCAGGCGCTGCACAAACACCTGGGTGAGTCCGAGCATGCCGTGGACCAGCACGAGCGGTGCCTGAAGTCGCGGTGCCTGCATGGCGCGAACCGTACCGCCGGGGCACCGGGCGCGGCAAGTACAGGCAACTAGTGAATGCCTTCTTGGGGCGCGGCGTCGGAGGTCGCAGCATTATTCAAGGATGATTCCGACATTGAAACACCATTTCGGCGGGCCATCGCGGCGCGACTTCCTGCAGCTGGGACTGGGCGGAGGGCTGGGTTTGGGGTTCGCCGACATGCTGCGGCTGCGCGCGGCGGAGGCTTCTGCGGGCACGCGCGCAACGGCAACCAATTGCATCCTCCTTTGGCTGGATGGCGGGCCCTCCCATTACGAGACGTTTGATCCCAAGCCCGACGCCCCCAAGGAAATCCGCGGCGAGTTTGGCGCGGTCAAGACGGCCGTGCCGGGCATTCAGTTTTGCGAGAAGGTGCCGAAGCTGGCGGGCGTGGCGGACAAGCTGTCCATCGTGCGTTCCATCTGGCACAAGGATCCCAATCACGGCGGGGGCAATCATTACATGATGACGGGCCGGCCCACGCCCGTGCCGGTCAACTGCGGCGCCTTTGTCACTTTCCATCCGTCGTTGGGCTCGATGGTTTCGCACGCAAGGGGCACACGGCAGGGTCTGCCGGCCTACGCGTCCATTGGTGCGATGAGCCGCTCGGGCGGCCCGAATTTTCTGGGCGCACAGCACGCGCCCTTTGTCATCGAGGGCGATCCCAATGCGGCGGGGTTCAAGGTGCGCGACGTGGTGCTTCCCCGGGGCATCAGCGAAGCGCGCGCGGAGGATCGCCGGACGTTGCGCAGCCAGGTGGATCGGCTTCAGCGCATCGCCGACCATGTGGCGAGGGATCCGGCCGTGAGCTTCGACCAGTTCAACGCACAAGGGGTGGATCTGGTGACGTCGGCTCCGGCGCAGGCGGCCTTTGACCTCGCTCGTGAGGACGCGAAGGTGCGCGATGCGTACGGCCGCACCGACCTTGGCCAGCGGCTGCTGCTGGCGCGCCGGCTGGTGGAGGTGGGCGTGTCCTTCGTCACGGTGTACTACGGCGGCTGGGACCATCACACCGACATTTTCAAAACGCTCGGCGGGCCCTTCATGCAGAAATTCGATCAGGGGCTGGCGGCGCTCATCGGCGACCTTGACGCGCGCGGCATGCTCGACCGCACGCTGGTGGTTTGCCTGGGTGAATTTGGCCGCACGCCCAAGGTGAACAAGGGCGGTGGGCGCGACCACTGGCCCGGTGCGATGTCGGTGCTCATGGCGGGCGCGGGCGTTCCGCGCGGTCGTGTCATCGGCGCCACCGACGCCAAGGGGTATTACGCGGCGCAGGATGTGTACTCGCCGGAGGACTTTGCCGCGTCGGTCTACCTCAAGCTGGGCATCGACCCTGCGCAGGTGCTGCACACCAGCACGGGTCGGCCGGTGCAATTGGTGGACGGCGGTCGGCGCATCAAAGAACTCTTCGCCTGATGCACCGCGCCGTGATGGTGGCTGCGGTGGTGATGCTCCACGCGGCTCTGGGCGCGCCGCCGGTGGTGCAGTCCCTCTTCCCCATCGGCGGCCAGCGCGGCACGGAAGTGGTCGCGCAGGTCTCAGGCACCCTCGATCCCTGGCCCCTCGCGGCGTGGGCCGATCATCCGGGAATCCGCATTTCTCCCGACCCAATGAAGAAGGGCTTTTACAAGATTGGGCTGGCGCCGGACACGCCGCCGGGCCCCCATCTGCTGCGCTTTCACAATGCCCACGGGGCCTCATCGCCGCGCGTCTTTCTGGTGGGCACGGCTCCCGACTTGCCGGAAGTGGAGCCCAATGATGCGTTTGGCGCGGCGCAATCCGTCACCAATCTGCCCGTCGTCATCCATGGAAAGCTGGAGAAGAATGGCGACGTGGACTCGTACAAGATTGGGTTGAAGGCGGGGCAAACCTTGGTTGCGGCCGTGGACGCCTTCACCGCGGGTTCGCCGATGGACGCGCTGCTCACCCTTCGCGACGAACGCGGCTCGCGCGTTGCGTTTAATCACGACGCGCACTCGCTGGATCCGCGCCTCATCTGGCCGTGCCGCCGCGAGGGGGTGTATCTGCTGCAGATTGCGGCCTTCGCCCATCCGGCCAGCAGCAGTGTGGGTTTTTCCGGCGGCGCGGCGCATGTGTATCGCCTCACTGTCACCCAAGGCCCGTACGTGTCGCACGCGCTACCCATGGGAGTGACGCGCGGCCAGCCTGCGAAGGTGGAGTTGCGAGGATGGAATCTGGCACCCGCGACCTTCCTCGATGTGGCACCGACAGGTGGCGACGAGGTGCTGCTAGGGAGCGCGGCCGTGAACGCGCCCCTGCGCCTGCCCGCACGCGCGGGTGCCCACGGCGTGGAGACCGAGCCCAACGACGCCGCGTTGCCTGCGCAGGCTTTTACGCCGCCGGGGTCGGTGACCGGTTGCATCAGCCACGACGGCGACGTGGATCGCGTGGCCTTCCGGGCGGTGCGCGGGCAGGGGCTGTTTCTGGATCTGCGATCGGGCCGCGAGGGATTCCTGCTCGACGGCAGGCTCGCCATCGAGGATGGCAATGGAACGGTTCTGGCCAGCGACGACGACAGCGGCGGGCGCAAGGATCCGCAGCTCAATTGGACGGCTCCCGCGGATGGCGTGTACTTTGCGGTGGTCACCGATTTGTTTAATCATGGCGGGCCAGAGCACGTGTACCGGCTGGGAATCGCGGGGCCTGAGCCGGATTTTTCAGCCACGGTCGCCGCGCCCAATTATGTCGTCGAACCGGGCAGGACAAATGACGTGAAAGTCACCGTCCGGATGTCCGGCGGATTTGGCGGCAAACTTTGGCTGGCCGCGGCGGGATTGCCAGCGGGGGTCAGCGCACTGCCCGTGGACATTTCCAAGGCGGGGGAAGCCACCCTCAAACTGGTGGCGGCTGTGGGGGCCGCGCCCGCCAGCGGAGAATGGCGCATGGAACTGCGGCAGGCCGAGGGCAACCAGACGCGGCGAGCGACGTGCGAACTCACGAGCTCAAGCGTGGACAACGGCGTGCCGCAGGGGTTTCCCGACCTCGTCATCCGACAGACCGACCGGCTTTGGATTTCGCTCACGCCTCCCGCTCCTGCGCCCACGGCTCCACCGGCAAAGACGCCCTGAGGGTGCGTGGGCCGCAAGGGCGGTTCGTCGTTCGGCTGTTGCTCAAAAGGGGCCAACTCGGATAGCCTACAGGGGCAATCCCAAGGCACGTCATGAGAATCCTCATCTTCCTCCTGCTGGCTTCGAAGTCGTGGCTGCTGCCTGCCGCCCCTCCCAACCTGGTCTTTCTCCTCGCCGACGACATGCGCGCGGACACCATCGCCGCGCTGGGCAACCGGCACATCCGCACGCCTCATCTGGACCGGCTGGTGCGTGAGGGCACGGCGTTTGGGCGCGCGTACATCATGGGAAGCATGCAGGGCGCGGTGTGTGTTCCATCGCGGGCGATGATGATGAGCGGCCGGCCGCTCTTTAGCGTCTCCTCAGCGCTCAAGGACACGGTGACATGGCCCATGACGCTGCGGGGGGGCGGCTACGAAACGTTTGGATGCGGCAAGTGGCACAACGGTGCGGCATCGTTCGCGGCGACCTTTCCCAATGGCCGGAGCGTGTTTCTGGGCGGCATGGCCGACCCTTTCAAGTTGCCCGTGCAGGACGTGGGGCCCGGCGGCAAGATGGTGAACCCTCGCACAAACGAGGCGCATTCAAGCGTGCTCTTCGCGGGCCAGGCGGCGGCGTTCCTGAGGGAGCAAAAGGGGGCTTCCAAGCCCTTTGCGCTCTACGTTGCCTTCACCGCACCTCATGATCCACGGCGGGCGCCGGCGGAGTTTCATGCGCAGTCCAACGCCGCCAAGCCGCCGCTGCCCGGCAACTTCCTGCCGGAGCATCCGTTTAACAACGGCGAGATGACCGTACGTGACGAGCAACTGCTGCCCTGGCCGCGCACCGCGGAGGCCGTGCGCCAGGAACTGGCCGACTACTACGCCGTCATCACGCATCTGGATTCGCAGATTGGCGTGGTGCTCGACGCGTTGCAGGCCACCGGGCGGGCAGGGGAGACCGTCGTCATCTTTGCCGCGGACAACGGGCTGGCACTGGGCAGCCACGGCCTCATGGGCAAACAAAATCTCTACGAGCATTCAATGCGCGTGCCGCTCATCATCGGCGGGCCTGGCCTTCCAAAGGGGCGCACCACCGACGCCCTGTGCTACCTCTTCGATCTCTTCCCAACCCTGTGTGAGCTGGCGCAAGTGCGCGTGCCCGCCTCGGTGCAGGGCCGCAGCCTTCTCCCCGTTCTCAAGGAGGGGAAGGCCGTGTTCCGGGAATCCATTTTCACCGCCTACAGCGCCGAACAGCGCGCTCTTACCGGGGATCGCTACAAGCTCATCCGCTACACGCACATCAACAAGTCCCAGCTCTTCGACCTCAAGTCCGATCCACAGGAGACCCGCGATCTGGCGGCCGAGCCTGCGCATCAGGCGCGGCTGGCCGCGATGATGCAGGGGCTTGGCGAGGCGCAGAAGCGTTACGCAGATGCACGTCCCCTCTCGACCGACACGCCCGCACCCTTGCGCGTTCCGCTTCAAAAACCGCCGCGCGGCAAGGGCGGGGACTAGGGCGCTTGCCGGGCGCCGGTTGTGCCGGTAACGTGGCCGCGCAACTAGATGAGCATGACGGGCAAGAGAGGCGTCGCCCTGCGCCTCGAGGGGGTTAGCAAGACTTTCGGCACGCACACGGCCGTCAGATGCCTTTCGCTGGAGGTGCCCGCCGGGGCGATCTACGGGTTCATCGGCCCCAACGGCTCGGGCAAGACCACCACGCTTCGCATGATCCTGCACATTGTGCTGCCGGATGCGGGAGTGGTGGAAGTGCTGGGCGCTCGCGGCACCCGCTCGGCCAACGATCGCCTCGGCTACCTGCCCGAGGAGCGCGGGCTCTACCGCAAGATGAGCGTGCGCCGCGTGCTGGCCTATCAGGCGGCACTTAAAGGGATGGGCTGCGCGGCGGCGCGCGAATCCATCGACCACTGGCTGGGGCGGATGGGACTGGCGGCGTGGGCCGATCACAAGGTCGAGGCTCTTTCTAAAGGCATGGCGCAGAAAATCCAGTTCATCGCTGCGGTGGTGGCCAAGCCGGAGCTGCTGATTCTCGACGAGCCCTTCTCGGGGCTCGATCCGGTGAACCTGGACGTGCTGCGCGAAGCCATACTGGATTTGGCCCGCCAGGGCACCACCATCCTCTTCTCCACGCATGACATGGCGATGGCCGAGCAGATGTGCGACTTCATCTTCATGATCCACAAGGGCCGCAAGGTGCTCGACGGCACGCTTACTGCCATCCAGTCACAGCACGGCGCCGATCGCGTGCGGGTGCGCGTGGAGGGCGGTGCGGCGGCGCTGCACGGGCTGGAGGGCGCGCAGGTCATCCGCGACCTTGGACAGATGCAGGAGCTTCACTGCGCGGGGGATCCGCAGGAGTTGCTGCGGGCGCTGGTTGCGCGCGCGCGCGTGCATCAGTTTGAAATCTCCAAGCCCTCGCTCCACGACATTTTTGTCAGCATCGCGAGGCCCGACTCGGCGGAGGGCGGCCATGCGTAAGGTCTGGTGTGTCGCGGCCACGGAGTATCAAACGGCCGTGCGCAGCAAGGCGTTCATCATGGGTTTGCTCGCGCTGCCGCTCATGATCGGGCTGAGCATCGGCCTGCAGGCCCTCGCCAAGCGGCAGACGGATCTGAACGACCGCCGGTTTGTCGTGGTGGATCGCACCGGCGTGCTCTATCCGCGCATTGAGGCGCGCGCGCAGCAGCGGAACGAATTCCTGAAGCAGATGGGCACCAATGGCTCGCCGCGACCTGCGTTCGTGCCCGAGGCGTACGCGCCCGTGGACGATGCCCGGGCCGAGGCCATCCTGTCCGATCGCATCCGGAAGAAGCAGATCGCCGCCTTCCTCATCATCGGGCGCGACGTGGTGGAGCCCAAGGCGGGTGCCGACGCCGCGCTGGCCTACCACGCGCAGGCGCAGACCTTCAATGAACTGCCCGACTGGCTGGGGCAGGTGTTAAATGAGGAGATTCACCGGTTGCGGTACGTGCAGGCGGGCGTTGATCCGGCCCTGTTACAGCGGCTGGGCCAGCAGGTGCCGGTGCGGCGGCTGGGATTGGCGACGGTCGATCCGACCGGGCGGTTGATCCCGGCCAAGGAGGAGAGCCGCGCCGCGGCACTGGTGCTGCCGATGGGCGCGATGCTGCTGCTCTACATGCTCATCATGTCCGCCGCGCCGGCGCTGCTCAACACGGTGCTCGAGGAGAAGATGCAGAAGATTTCCGAGGTGCTCATCGCAACGGTGTCGCCCTTCCGGTTGATGCTGGGAAAGCTGCTAGGTTGCGTGATGGTGTCGATGTCGCTGGGGGTCCTGTATCTGGGGGCGGCCCTCTACATGCTCTCGCGCCACGACATGCTCGACAGGGTGCCGCCGCATTTCTTTGCGTGGTTCCTGCTTTTCCAGGTTCTGGGGCTGCTCATGTACGGCTCGGTGTTCTCGGCCATCGGCGCCTCGTGCAACGAACTCAAGGATGCACAGAACCTGATGCTGCCGGTGATGCTCCTCATCATGATTCCCTTCTTCGTCTGGTTGCCCATCGCCGAGTCGCCCAACAGCCCGTTCGCCCGGTGGATTTCGCTGTTCCCCCCCGCCACGCCCTCGCTGATGATGCTGCGCATCGCCATTGCGCCGGGGCCACCGCTGTGGGAAATCCTGCTCGGCTTGGCGCTGACGCTGGCCTTCACGCTCTGCTGCGTCTGGGCAGGGGGCAAGGTTTTCCGCATCGGCATCCTTTCCCAGGGGCAATCACCCACCCTCGGCCGCTTGCTGCGCTGGATCGCCGCGAAGTGACGGGGCGCCGGGCAAGTTCGCCCTTGTTTCAGCATGGGGCCCGACTATAGTAGGCTGGCCTGCATGTCACTCCCCTTGTGGGGAACCGTTGCTGGCCATCGCCCAAGCTGTGTTTTTTTACCCCATGAACCTCTCCATGTTTGCCCGAATCGTTCTGATCTGCTGCGTCGCCTGCTGGGGACTGGCCTGCGACTCCAAGCCCGCCCCGCAAACGGGTGGCACCACGCCGCCACCCCGGCTGCCGGTTGCTGCTGCTGCCAACGGCACGGCACCAAAGGACCCCAACAAGACGGCGGCCCCAACCGGAGCCACCAATGCGGCCGCAACCGCGCCGCCGCAGGTTGCCGAACCGGCATTCAGACTGATGCCCGGCCAGCGAACCAGTTTTCCAGCCGTTGCCCGTCATCTGGATGCGGGAGGATCCTTCTATCTCTATGTCAGCCCCGATCAGGTGCTGGGCTGGGTTGACCGCGGCTTCGATGCCTTGGGCCGCGTGTTTAAGGAGAAGCCCTTTGACCTGAGCGACGACAACGCGGCAACGGGCCAGTTGGTGTTGCGCATCGTGCGCGCGGCCTTCGTTCAAAGCGGCCTGCGCGACATCGACGGGCTGGGCGCCAGCACCGTGGATCTGGGCGGTGGCCTTACCCGCAATGTGCAGATGCTGCACCGGCAAGCCGGCCCCAACGCCGGCCTTCTCTGGAACCTCTTTGGCACCCAGCCTCACGAGCTGGGCGCATTAAACCTCATGCCCGGCGAGACGGCATGGGCGGTGCATGGCGATCTGGATCTGGCCAAGGCCGTCGCAGGGGTTCGCGCATTCGTGGCAGCGCAGGCGCCGCCATCGGCCGCAAAAGTGGTGGACGAATTCTGGGCGAAGGCCAACCAGCAGGTCGGCATCGACAAGCTGCTCGCCAGCTACGGTGGCGAGTTGGGCGTTTACTTTACCCTGGACTCGAATCGAACGATCGAACTGGATTCAGGTCTCATCGGGCCGCTGATGTCGCCCGTGCCACTGCCTCCGTTGGAGGTTCCGCCTGTGGAACTAAGGTCCAAGCTGGAACCGGACTTGCCCCAGGGGGCACCGCCCAAGCAGGCGCCGCCGGCCAAGTCCGTGCCGCAGGCCCAGCCCGCTCCGGGAATCTCCGAACCCGTCCGCAGCGTGCGTGCGCCCGGTGGTGCGGACGCGAAGAAAATCCGCATCCCCGAGCCGGGCCTCGTCATCACGCTCAAGGTCCGCGACAACGCGCTCATGGAGTTTATCACCGCGCAAGTGGCCTCGCTCAAGGTGCCCGTGAAGGAAGTCACCGTGGAGGGTGTAAAACTCTCGGTTCACTCCGTGCCCGCCGAAGGCCTCCCTCTGCCGCTGAGCCCCACGCTCTATCAATCCCAGGGTTACCTCGTGCTGGCCAGCACGGAGGCGCTCGCGCGCAAGGTTCTGGCCGTCCAGCAGGGCAAGGACAAAGGGCTGCGTGGCACGGCCGAATTCCAGCGACTCACTCGCGGGCTGGAACTGCGCGGCAACCAGTTTAGTTTCTTAAGCCAGCGCTTCGGCGACGAGTACGCCCGCCTGGTGCGGGCGGGCATGGAGGGCACCGAAGACCTGCCACCTTTCATGCGCGAGTGGCTGGTCAAGTTCATGACCCTGGGGATGGACAGTACTGTGGGCGTGATGCAGGCCACTCCCGAAGGTTGGTTTGCCGCCACCCACACCACCGGCATGCGGCAGGAAAGCGCGTTGCTTGCCGCAGGCGCGGTTTTGCCCGCCGCCGTCATGGCCGGGCTGCTGCTGCCTGCGCTCTCCAGCGCGCGCGAGGCGGCGGTGCGCACGCAGAGCCTCAATCAGGCCAAGCAACTGGGCGTCGCCCTCATCCAGGTTGCCTTTGACAATGGCAACAAGGTGCCGGTGGCCAAAGAGTGGTGCGATGTCCTTCTTAAACCACTGGGCAATGAGGGGGCGTTTCATTCCCCCCGGTTTGGGGGCCGAGCCACCACGCAGGGCAAAGGCTCAGACTATGCGCTCAATGCCGCGCTGGGCGGTGCCGACATCAATAAGGTGGACGTGCACACCGTGCTGCTCTTTGAATGCTCACTGGGCTGGAATGGCGCGGGCGGACTCAAGGAGGCGCGGGAGCACATGACAAACATGGGCGTGGGACAGATCGCCGTGGTGTTTGTCGATGGCAGCGCGAGGGCCTGCAGGGTGGACGAACTGGATTTGCTGCGATGGAAACCCTGAAAAAACTGAACCGGAGGACTTCAACATGAACATGATCGGCTTTGGATTCATCGAGATGTTGCTGATGGCGTTGTTGCTGGCACCGCCCATCAAGGCACCGCTGCCCCCGCCGGATGCCGCCGCGCCCATCCCAAAGCTGGAGCTCAAGCGCTCGGCCGAGCGCACGGCGTTCTATGACACCGTCAAGTACCTGGACTTGGGCGGGCAGTTCCTGCTCTACCTCAGCGCCGAGCAGGCGCTGGCGGACATGGCCCTCATCCTCAAGCGCGCCGAGGAAGTGGTGCAGGCGCTCACGAAGGAAAACGGCGAGGCCGACGCCCGCGAGGCCCGCATGGTGCTCAAGCTCGTCCAGGCGGGCCTCAAGGAGAGCGGCGTGAGCCAGATCAGCGGATTGGGCGCCAGCAGCATCGCCACCCAGCGCGGCTTCCACCGGAGCGCGGCGATGTTGCACCGCTACCCCGACAACAAGGAGCCGGGCATCCTTTGGACGGGGCTCGGACAAAAGCCCCACGCCCAGACGGGCCTGCAACTGCTTCCCGCCAGCACGGTGCTGGCGCTTCATGGCGATGTGGACGCCCAGGGCGCCATGGTGTGGCTCAAGAAATTCATCGCCGTCCATGCGCCGGCGGAGGTGGCGCGGGAATTCGCACAGGCGCTGGTCGAGATCAACCGCGAGGTCAACCTCGACAACCTGCTGGCCGGGTACGCCGGCGAAGTGGGGCTGCTCGTCACGCTGGATGAAAAGCGCCGCTTCAACATGCCCCTCCCCCACGGTGGCGCGGCCCTGGAGCTGCCCGTGCCGGGAATGGCCCTGGTGTTAAAAACCAAGGGGCCGGCTTTTCCCGACCTGCTCAAGAAGGCACTGGATGGGCTGCCTTTGCAGGCCGCAGAACCGGAGGAGGCCGAGGGCGTCAAGCTCAACAGCTACAAGGTGCCCGGCGAGCTTCCGCTGGACATCCGGCCCACCTGGTTTGTTTCCGGGGATTACCTGATCCTCTGCAGCAGCCCGGCTTTGGCGAAGGAAATCCTCGCCGTGCAGAAGGGCCGCAACAAGGGGCTCTCGGGCACGGCGGAGTTCCAGCGGCTGGCCAAGGGATTGGAACTGGAGGGCAACCACCTGCACTTCGTGAGCGTGCGGCTGGCCCAGACGTATCTCGACGTGGGCCAGTCCATCTTGGAACGCGCCATGAAGGAGGAAGAGCTGCCCGGTCCGCTGGGTCTGGCGCTGAAGGGACTGCTCGGCGAAGGCCGCAATCACCTTGCGGGCTATCTCGGGGTGTTGCGCGTGCAGGCCGACGGGTTGCTCTACACCTCGCACACCTCCCGCAGTGTCGCGCCCGCCGGCGCCGGGACGGGAGGGGGCGCCCACAACGCCGTGGCCTTGCTGGCGCCGGCGTTGTTGAAGGCTCGTGCGGCGGCCCGCACCTCGCAGGACATGAATCAACTCAAGCAACTCTTGATTGCCGCGCACATCGCCGCGGCTGACGACGGCGACCGGCTGCCCGACGCGGCCCGTTGGTGTGAGGCCTTGGGCAAGCACCTGCCCGATGCGGGCGCATTCGAGCCGGCACAGGAATCGCAGTCCATCCCCGGGAAGAAGCGCGTTGGCTTTGCGATGAACGCGACACTGAGCGGGCTTAAACTGCGCGCCATCAACCACCCTTCCGAGACGGTGCTCTTCTTCGAGAGTGACCCCGGCTGGAGCGGCAAGGGGGGCCGGGACGACATGAAGCTCTCTTCCGATGGCGCCTGCCTCGTGGGCATGGTGGACGGCAGCGTGCGGCGCGTCTCAAAGGCCCAACGGGCGGCACTGCGCTGGGAACCGTGAAGCCTGGCGAAGAAAGCCCGCGCCCTTCCAAGGGCCTGCGCACCGCGCCCGGCTTGTCGCGCCGGCAATTCGCAAAGGCGACATCGGCTTTGGCGGCCGTCGCGATGGCCGATCCATGGCCGTGGACATCGCCCCGTGCGGACGCCGCGGTGCCAGCCGCTGCCGTGAAACCATCCCCGGATCCCGTGGCGTTTCCCCATCGCCTCCTCACACCGGCCGCACAATTTCGCGACGTGTCCCGGGGCAATCCCCGCCCGCATTCGCTCAAGGGCGACGCCCTGGTTCAGGCGCGCCTCACCCCGCAGACGTGGCGGATGGAAGTGGTGGCCGACCGGGCGGTGGACGCGGTGGTGAAGGTGACGCCGGATCCCGGCCGGGAATTGACGCTGGGCGGGGGCACGGCGCTGGATTTGCCGGCGTTGCTCGAGCTGGGGAAGAAGCATGAGGTGCGGCTTCTCAAGGCGATGCAGTGCCTCAACATCCCGGCGCCGCTGGGTCAGGGTTTGTGGGAGGGCGTGCCGTTGCGCGAGGTGCTGCGGCTCTGCGGCCCGCTGCGCAACGTGCGGCGCGTGTACTACTGGGGCTTTCACAATCAGGATCCCAAGCAGGTGTTTCGTTCGTCCTTGAGTTTCACGCAGGCGATGGAAACGGCGCCGGGAGAGATGCCGCCCTTTCTTGCCTACCGGCTCAACGGCGAGCCCATCTCGCTCATTCGTGGCGGCCCCGTCCGGATGATCATCCCGTGGGCGCATGGGTTCAAATCGATCAAGTGGCTCCAGCGCATCACGCTCACCAACGACCATCGCGCCAACGACACGTACGCCGAACAGAACAACGATCCCGAATCGCATCTCAAAACCGCGGCGTACCTGGACGATCTCCCGGCGAAGATTCCGGAAGGCAATCCCGTGCACCTCTTAGGCCAGGTCATCTCAGGCTTGTCCGGAGTGAAACGCGTCGAGTATTCGCTGGCGAGAGAGGCCGATGACGTCCGCGAGCTGCGCTGGAGCGAGTGCCAGCTTGAGGAGCCACCCGCCGACTGGACGGCGGTGTTGCCCGCGGGAGTTTCGCCAAGGCAGGTTCTCGGATTTAATCCCCAGACGGGAGGGCCGCTCTCCTGGCCGCTGCGCTACAGCATGATTTCGTGGATGGCCACGCTCAAGGGATTGGCCAGGGGAAAATACACGGCGCGAGCGCGAGCGGTGGATCTCAATGGCTTTGCCCAGCCCGAGCCGCGGCCCCATCCCACCAGCGGGCGCAACGCGCCCGACGCGCGCGAGTTTGAGGTGGTGTAGTTTGCCGACTTTGGGCAACGCCCACGCCAAGCTTGGCGAGAGCCTTGCCGACTTTGGCCAAGACCTTGCCGACCGTTGCCGGGGCATTTGCCGACCCTGGCCAACGCCTTGTCTGTCGTGGCTAAGAGTCTGGCGACCTCGGCCAACACTTCGCCAACCTCGGCTGTGCCTTTGCGCCATTCGTGTCCCTTGAAGTTCAAATCAACCGCACCGTCCGGGCTTGAAAAATAGTTGCAGAAAGTTTTTCCCAATCTCATTTCCACGTGTAATTCATTATGCAGGCCTCTCAGACCCGGTGAATGCTGGGTCTTCCGGAGGGGAATCGTCCCAAGAACCGCCTGCAGGATAACGATAAGAAAAGGAGATTTATGTCAAACGCCTATGTGGTGTCCAAGGGGGAGATGATCAGCCTCGGTTGGGCAGACGCAGCGAAGGACGTGGTTTTCGGAGGTGTCTCATGGTCCGGCCATTATACAGCTCTCACTGCTTGTCACGACTCGGACACGCGCATCCTCCAACTGGAAAACCAGTTGGCAGGGGAGCGTGCCACCCGGGATGCCAATCGTGCAAGACTCGGTGAAAGCAACCGCAAGGTGTATCTTGGTCTGCTCGGTCATGAGAACTTTGGGGATGATTGTTCTCTGTTGCCTCGATGGGGTTATACCCGTCGCAGTGATCAGGACAGCGGTCTGACCCGGGGCACCAACGAACCGCCTCTGAGCGGAGTCCAAAACTAGACAGACCGGGCGGCCTGGCTGCGGGGTCGCACTGAACCGGAAACGTGGCGCAAGCACCCCTGTCGCTTCGGGTGGCAGGGGTGCTTTTGTTGGCTCTGCGCCGGCGCTCATTCTTCGCCCCCGCCAGCGGCCTGCGCCATGGTGGCCGCGCGCAAGCACCTCGAAGGCAACACGCGGTATCTTGGACTGAAGTCAGTCCGGGTGTTGACATGGTGGACTAATGGGACTAACACCGAGGCAATGAAAACTGTGAATGTGCATAAGGCGAAAACCAACTTGTCGAGCCTGCTGGCCCAGTTGGAAGCGGACAGCGAAACCATCGTCATTTGCCGCAACGGAGAGCCGGTCGCCGACCTTGTGCCGCACCAGCGCGCGAGCCGGATTAAAACGCATCCAGTTCTTGGCAAAATAAAAATCGGATACGACCCGGTTGAACCGCTTGCTGCCGAGGAATGGCCGGAGGCGGCGCGATGATTCTGGACACCTGTGCCCTCCTCTGGCTCGCCAGCGGCGACAAAAAACTAAGCCGGGCCGCCCTCAAGAAAATAAACCAAGCCGCGGTGGTTTATGTTTCCGCCATCAGCGGTTTTGAAATCGCGATCAAGGTGGCCAAGGGCAAGCTGAAGCTTCCGCACCCGCCGCAAGGGTGGTTTGAAAAAGTGGTCGAGCATCATGGGTTGGCGGTGCTGCCGCTTGATTTGGAAGTCTGCATTACCGCCGCCCAACTTCCGTCGAACCACGACGACCCTTGCGACCGATTCATCATCGCTGCCGCCAAACTGGAGGACTTGACCGTGGTGACAACCGACGAGCGGTTCGAGAAATACGGCGTGAGGGTGATGTGCTGAAGCTTCCGTGCCGAGGCGCCAGCGGCCTGGGCAGCGACGGCAAAGCCTGGCGCACCGTCACCGTGTCTCCAGCAACGGCAGGCAATGTTTCAGGCTTTCATTGAACGTGCGCCAGCACCAACCCTTTCAGGGTTGAAAACATTTTGGGGAACACAACCCCATGCTGATGGATTTGAACCCCGTTTGGATTCGCGGACGGAGGCGCATAAGGCCAGAGGCAAAATAAAACACCCGCGAAGCGCTTGTGCTTCGCGGGCGTGACGAATCCCAACTCAGTTCTTCGCCCCCGCCAGCACTTCCTCGAAATCCACGATCTCCTTGATCTGCACCCGGAACCAGCGGTCGATCTTGGTCAGGCCGAAGATTTCCTCAATCGTGAATCCAGCCCGCAGCGCGTGACGAATAAAAAAAATGCGTTCGGCGTTGGGGACGGAGAGTTTGCGGCTGATGACGTCGCGCGGGAGGATGTCGCGGTCGCCATAGACTTCTGTGCCGATGCGCCACGGTTTGCCGTCGCCGCCCAGGCCGCTGCGGCCGATCTCCAGCGAGCGCAGGCATTTTTGCAGGCTCTCCTTGAACGTGCGGCCGATGGCCATCGCTTCGCCCACGCTTTTCATCTGCGTGGTGAGCGTGGGGTCGGCTTGCGGGAATTTCTCGAAGGCGAAGCG
>SXGR01447195.1_pt1 | contig 64973 bp, 49 predicted proteins | sample 3174711 | NCBI WGS metagenome assembly SXGR01 (sample SAMN11356860, study PRJNA531348) | freshwater metagenome | isolation source: freshwater sample F1-60 | place: China: Fuxian Lake, Yuxi | collected 2017-12-25 | reverse complement strand
CAGGAATTATTGGAGCTTCAAAATAATTCTGCAATTGGTAAAAATTTAGATTTAGTTAGCACAGAAAATCCAGACAAACTTGAAGCCAGATACGGAAATCTTTTGCCTGTATTGGTAAAAGCAATACAAGAGCAACAAGAACAAATGCAAAAACAACAAGAATTAATTTCAGATTTAAAAAAAGAAGTAAACAAACTAAAATCAAAATCTGAAAAAGATTATTCATCAAAGGAGTAACAAATGAAAAACACAATATTAATTAATAATTTAATCCAAGGAGGATTTATGTATAGATTTATATTTGTATTTTTATTTTTAATAAATATTTCTTTTGATATTTGGTAAGTCTCCTTAATTATTTTAAACAAAAAAAGCATTTCTAAATAGAAACACTTTTTTTGTAATATGTGATCCGGATTGGATTCGAACCAATGGCCTACTGCTTAGAAGGCAGTCTTATGTTTCTTTTCAATATTTATTGTTATTTATTAATATATTATAAATCAACATTTTATATTTTTTTATTTTTAATTTCTTTTCTTTATTTATCGGTTTTTATTAACTTTGTTTAAACTATGTTTAAACCGGGGAAAATATGAATACATCAGTAAGAGTTGTATTATACACTTCAAAAGTGTTAGCAAATGGAGAGCATCCTGTAATGTTGAGAGTAACAAAAGATAGAAAATCAAAATATATATCGACTGGCTTTAAATGCAGTAAAGATTTATGGGATCAAAAGAAAAATCTACCTAGAAAGAGACACCCTTTATACATTGATGCGAAAATTTTAATTTCTAAAAAAACTGTTGAAGCTGAAAAGCTGATCATTGAATTAGAAAATGAAAGTAAAAATTTATCCGCTCATGAAATAAAAGGTAAGCTTAAAAAGGCCAAAGTGAACAATCCTTTTGTTTTTCAATATTTTGATTCAGTAATTAATCGCTTAAAAAATAGTGGACAAATAAAAAATTCTTTGATCTATAAAGATGCAAAAAGGAACTTGAGTCATTTTACAAATTCAAAAGACCTCCACTTCTCAGATATTGATATTGAGTTTTTAAACAAATATGAAGAATATTTAAAATCTAATAAAAATGGTGGGAATACAATTTATATATACCTGAGAACATTAAGAGCATTGTTAAATAAAGCAATTAAAGAAGAAATTTGTAGTGACAAGTACTACCCTTTCAAAAAATTTAGTTTGGCTAAATATGCAAAGATTAAAACCGAAAAAAGAGCTATTTCAAAAAAAGAAATATTAAAAATAAATAATCTAAACTTATTAAAACATCCTCACTTAACAGATGCAAAATATATATTCATGTTTAGTTATTTATGCAGAGGAATAAATTTTATTGATATAGCATTATTGAAATGGAAGGATATAAAAAATGGTCGCTTGATTTATACACGAAAAAAAACAAATGAGTTATTTAATATTGAAATACGGCCGGAGGTTTATGAAATTTTAAAATTTTATAAAAAACAAACTTTTTCAAATTCTGAAAGTTATGTTTTCCCAATTCTAAATGAAACACACAACACACCGCAATCAATTTTTAACCGTAAAGAGAAATTAATTAGAAAAATTAATACCGATTTAAAGGAAATTGCTTTATTAACAGGAATAGAAAGCGAATTAACGACTTATGTTGCAAGACATAGTTATGCTACTATTTTAAAGAAAAGCGGAATTACAACTGCAATTATCAGTGAAGCTATGGGGCATGATAGCGAAAAAACTACTAAAATATATTTAGAGAGTTTTGAAAATAATATTTTAGATGCAGCAAGTAATGCTTTGCTATAAAGTAACAGTTAATAACAAAATGAGTTAATCTTCAGTAATAAATTTGACAAACACCGAAAATTTCTTTCTCTAAAAAAAGTAGAAATAATTAAGAGCATTGATTTTTTACCCAATTAGTGCATTTCCCTCTTTTAGCCTAATTATACCCCCCCCCCCGATAAGTTGTATTGTTTTATATATATTAATCTCCTACCTTACAAGATATTTTTCTCGAATAATATAATTTTTTGCTAATAAAATATTTTAAAAAAGCCCCACGGAATACGCAGGGCTTAAGAATAATCTTCGGCTTATAGCCTTATTGTGATAAGCTTTCAAACCAAAACTAAATACTAAAAACCAATAAAACAAAAGAAATGGAAAAAATTTTAGGCCTCGATTTAGGAACCAACTCGATTGGATGGGCAATTAGGGAAATAAATAGTGAACTCGAAAATCAGATTATTGATAAGGGAGTTTTAACATTTGATAAAGGAGTAGCTGAAGATAAATCTGGTGAACATCCAATGGTTCAGAAAAGAACTGAAAGCAGAGGAAAAAGAAGAAACTACCAAGCTGAAAAATATAGAAAGTGGGAATTACTTAAGTGTCTTATTGAAAACAAAATGTGTCCATTGTCAATTAAAGAATTGAATGCATGGAGGCAGTATAAAAAAGGAATTGGAAGAAAATACCCTCAAAACGAAAGATTTATCAATTGGCTTCGTTTTGATTTTGATGCAGATGGAAAACCCGACTTTGAAAGATTTGGTTTTAGTAAACATGAAAGTTATTACCTATTCAGAGCACTGATCGTAGATGAAAACAAAGTAGAAATTTTTAAAAATGAACCACACATTATTGGAAGAGTTTTATATCAATTAGTTCAAAGAAGAGGTTATAATGACGGACAGAATATTGATGAAAATGAAAAAAATGAATTAAGTAAAACCATTATGAAGGGAGGCGGTGATAGTGGTGCTGTTGGAGCAAATGAAATTCAGCCATACATCATAAAATACAAAACACTGGGCGCAGCTTTGTATCAAATACAGAAAGAGCAAAATGTAAGAATAAGAAAGCGCTACAATTTAAGAAGTGATTATGAAAAAGAAATTAAAGAAATATGTCATGTTCAAGGATTGGAAAATTTATACAAAGATTTTTGGAGAGCTATTATTTGGCAACGACCACTAAGAAGCCAAAAGGGGTTAGTGGGTGTTTGCACATTTGAGCAAAATAAAAGGCGCTGTCCTATAAGTCATCCATTGTATGAAGAATATAGAACATGGGTTTTTATAAATAATCTGAAAATAAAACCAATTGCTGAAGATGAAACTAAAACTAATGAAGAACAAAACAGACAATTGTTATCTCTATTAAATGATAATGTTTATCCGCAATTTTTTAAAGCAGCAGATTTTAAATTATCAAGTATTGTTAAAGAACTGAAGAAAAAAGGTTTTGAAATAACAGCAAGGTTTCCTGATGACACAAAAGTCATCAACCTTTCTTTTTTATATAAAATGAAAGAAATTTTTGGAGAAAGATGGAAGGAAGTGACAGAATGGGACAATCTCTTAAATGAAAAAAAAGAAAAACAAAAATACAATATCGAAGACCTCTGGCATTTACATTTTGTAAAGAAAGACAATAAAGAAACAGGCGAAACTGCTTTTGATTTTCTAAAACGTTTTGGAATTGAAAGACTGAAACTCGAAGATGTAAAAGCTGAAATATTTGCCAAAACAAGGCTTCAGCAAGGCTACGCCACACTAAGCCTCAGTGCAATTAAAAAAATATTGCCTTACCTGAGGCAAGGATTTATTTACAGCGAAGCCATCTATTTGGCCAATCTACATAAAGTGATGGGAGTTGCACATGTTTCTGACGATATTGTAAAACATTTTTCAGAAGAAGTAAAAAGAATTATAAAGGAAAATAGTTTTGAAAAAAAACTCAATAAAGCCGCCAATGAATTAATAAGTGATCAACTCAATGGTGAAAATAGGTTTGGAATGAATTCCAATTATCAATTAGATGAAGACGACCGTAAAGATATTGAACAAAAATTGGTTGAAACCTTTGGTAAATATTCATGGAACAATCTTGATAATAAAGAAAAAATCATTGCCACAACTACAATTAGTAATAAATACCTGACCTTTCTTCAAAAAAGGATTCATGCAAAAAATGTATTCGAAAAACCAGAAAGATTACACGACAAAATTTTCAACTGGATAAAAGATACTTACCATGTACCTGAATCTAATATTCAGTATTTGTGGCACCCCTCCGAACAGGAAACCTATAGCCGAGCCATTGAGAAAGACGGCAAACATTATTTAGGAACACCAGAGCCAATCAGCAAAGGTTTCAAAAATCCGATGGCTTTAAAAACATTATATAAGCTTAAAAAATTAATCAACTACTTGATTTCTGTTGGCAAAATAGATGAAGATACGAGAGTAGTTATTGAAATAGCACGTGAATTAAATGATACAAATAAACGTAAAGCAATTGAACGTTGGCAAAGAGCTAAAGAAAAAGAAAATGACACTTACAAAAAAACTATTGACGAAATTAACAAGGAAAGTAAAACAGATTTTAATAGAGAAGATAAAAACATTATAGATAAAATAAGACTATGGGAAGAACAGATGAGAACTTGTATTTACACAGGAAAAACCATCGGGCTTTGCGATGTTTTAAATGGGGTAAAATACGATTACGAACACAGTATTCCGGCAAGCATGAGCTTTGACAATGAGCTTAAAAATCTAACAATTGCCGACAGTTATTATAACAGAGAAATCAAAAAAAAGAAATTACCATTTGAATGCCCGAATTATGAAAATGATGCTTTAGGGTTTTCAGCAATTTTACCAAGACTTGATTTCATTAGAAATAAAATTGAGCATTACGAACCATTGTATGATAGATATAAATATTTCGCAAAAAATGCACAAACAAAAGATTCAAAAGACAGAAACATAGTTGATAAACATATTGCAAAAATGCATCTGGACTACTGGAGTTACAAGTTGATTACTTTTACAACAACTGAGTATAAAGAAGGCTGGCGAAATAGCCAGTTAAGGGATACTCAAACCATTACCAAATATGCACTTCCCTTTTTAAAAACCGTATTCAATAAAGTAGATGTACAGAAAGGAAGTATTACGGCAGATTTTAGAAAAATATTTAAAATACAAAATCGATTAGAGAAAAAAGAACGAACCAAACACAGCCACCATGCTATCGATGCAGCCGTATTAACACTCATACCTCCTGCAGCAATAAGAGATAAAATATTGCTCAGATACAATGAAGCCAATGAAAACAAGCAGGGCTATCATGAAAAGCCGAAGCAATGGAATAATTTCCATCAACAACATATCATAGGAATAGAAGATGAAGTATTGATTAATTATCAGGCAGATCATCGAACACTAACTCCCACCTTTAAAACAGTAAGAAAACGAGGAAAAGTACAATTTGTAAAAGTAAAATGGGCAGATGGAAAATGGCAGTACAAATTGGATAAAGATGGAGATAAAATTCCTTTGCAAGCTAAGGGAGATAGTATAAGAGGTCAGTTGCACAAGGAAAGCTATTTTGGAGCAATAAAAAATAAAGGTGAGTTGAATTTAGTGGAACGATATCCAATTGATGCCTTTGCCAAAATAGATGATTGTAAAAACATTGTAGATGATGCTGTAAGAAAAATCGTAAAAGAAGTATTAGAAGCACGAATGAGTGAGGGGCTTTCTTTTGAAAAAGCTAAGCTTAATCCAATTCCATTTCCAACCGGTAAAGCCATAATAAAAAAAGTACGCTGTAAAGTGGCTGCAGGAAGAGGATACCTTACACCAGAAAAAGCAATAGAAATTCAAAAACATAATTTCCAGTCTAAACATAATTATAAACAACATATTTATGCCCAAAACAATCAAAATACATATTGCTTATTCTACGAAAGTGATTTTGAAAATAAGGTGGAAAGAGCGTTCCGAATTATCGGCTTGTTTGACCTATCAAAACTTGGAATAAAAAATGAGAAAGAACTATTTCAGGATAACTATTATAACAAGATAGAAACCAGAAAAGGGAATAAGAAAAAGGAAATCCCTTTGATTCATATACTAAAAGTGGGAACGAAGATTATCTTCTATAAAGAACATATTGAAGAATTAAAAGAACTTTCCAATAAAGAATTATTAAAAAGGTTGTTTAGGATTTATAAGTTTAATGAAACCGGAGCGCCTTTAATATTTCTTCGAAACCAAATTGAAGCAAGATCCGATGATAAACTTGCAAATGAAGAAACGCTTTTTAAAAGTGAAATATATCAAGCAAGATTAAGACTAGTTGCTAATAACTTTACCTGTGCTGTTGAAAACAAACATTTTGAAATAACTATCGATGGTGAAATAAACTGGAAAGTTTGATTGAATACCAATTTCTCTTCTCTTCCGTTTTAACAAAGCAAATCAAAAACCTATGATAAAACGAACTATCTGCATTGAGAACCCCGCACACCTCAAATGCCGAAACGATCAGTTCATTATTTCGTATAACGGAATTAAGGGCATGGAGGAAATACCAGAAAAATCAGTCCCAATAGAGGATATTGGAATTGTCATTCTCGAACACCATCAAATAAATATTTCTCATTTTTTGCTCGACAGATTACTACTGAACAATGCAGCAGTTGTTACCTGCAATGCATCCCACCATCCTACTGGACTATTTATGAATCTCGATGGAAATACCATTCAGTCCGAACGATTTCAAGCACAAGTAAATGCTGCCGAGCCGTTGAAGAAACAGATTTGGCAGCAAACTGTAAAAGCCAAAATTATGAACCAGGCAAACTTGCTTGTAAAATATAATGTACCGGCTGAAACTTTAAAACGATACAGCGAAAATGTAAAAAGTGGCGATGCCGATAATAATGAAGCAAAAGCTGCCGCCTACTATTGGAAAAATTTATTACCGCTTGCATGGATGTTTTACCGAAAAAGGGATGGCGCACCACCAAATAATATATTGAATTACGGCTATGCTATATTACGGGCAAGTATTGCAAGAGCATTGGTAGGTTCGGGCTTATTGCCCACCCTCGGTGTGTTTCACCGCAACCGCTACAATTCCTATTGCCTTGCCGATGATATTATGGAACCTTATCGCCCATTTGTGGATGAAGTAGTAAGAGCAATGGTTGACAAAACATCACATCTTGAAAACCTAACACCCGAGCTGAAAGTGCAATTATTGAAAATACCAACAATAGATGTGGAAATAGAAAACGAAAGCAGCCCACTTTTTGTAGCTGTGCAAAAAACCACTGCTTCACTTGCAAAATTTTATTCCGGAGAAACTAAAAAATTAGCCTATCCTGTTTTGACATGAAATCAGATAGACTGAAAGCATACCGCATTATGTGGGTACTTGTATTTTTTGACTTGCCGACTGAAACCAAGAAAGACAGACAGATTTATGCCCGTTTCAGAAAGAATATTATGCAAGATGGGTTTCAGATGTTTCAGTTTTCTATTTACATGCGTCATTGCGCCAGTTCAGAAAATGCAGCAGTGCATATTAAAAGGGTAAAAAGTATTTTGCCCGAGAAAGGTCATATCGGTATTATGACTATAACCGACAAACAATTTGGCATGATGGAAATTTACCGAGGTAAAAAACTTGCCGAACGAATGGATGTGCCGCAACAACTTGAACTTTTCTAAAATTGGGCAAAAAAAATGTCCCAGAATTTATTTCCGGGACACAAAATCTTTGATTTTTTCATTCTTCAAATCCTTATAACAACTTGTATTTAAGGACTTTCTCCATAAACTGTTGTTATCAAAGATAGAAAGAACATAATTTGAAAGCAAATCACAACTGATATTTTTTGGGGGGCAACCCATACAGGTTGTTATCAAAGATAGAAAGAACATAATTTGAAAGCAAATCACAACTGGTGCAGTTGGTTTTGATGATACAGCCGAGTTGTTATCAAAGATAGAAAGAACATAATTTGAAAGCAAATCACAACTTTTTGAACAAATGCAATAAAGCTGGCAATGTTGTTATCAAAGATAGAAAGAACATAATTTGAAAGCAAATCACAACCAAAAGGCTTATTGGTCGTTGACGTTAGCTGTTGTTATCAAAGATAGAAAGAACATAATTTGAAAGCAAATCACAACTTCCGCTTCCTTGTACATTGCCGCTTCCTGTTGTTATCAAAGATAGAAAGAACATAATTTGAAAGCAAATCACAACTCAAAAAACAGACTTCAACACGAAGTTGCAGTTGTTATCAAAGATAGAAAGAACATAATTTGAAAGCAAATCACAACTGTTATAAGTGGGTGGGTTAATCCTGATCTGTTGTTATCAAAGATAGAAAGAACATAATTTGAAAGCAAATCACAACTGTGGAGTAATGGCACACAAACGATTTGCAGTTGTTATCAAAGATAGAAAGAACATAATTTGAAAGCAAATCACAACGATTATCGGAACTTCGCAAACAGAATCAATGGTTGTTATCAAAGATAGAAAGAACATAATTTGAAAGCAAATCACAACTGGGAGACCCCGTCCACTGAGCGGTACTCGTTGTTATCAAAGATAGAAAGAACATAATTTGAAAGTGTCCTAGCCCCTAAATAGCTGTAATAATTTTTAAAAATAGTTAACATAAAAAAAGTCACTAAATTTAAAAAATACGAGCATTATTAATACTGATCCGGAATGAATAATAAAAGTTCAGCTAAATCTTAAAAAAAATTATTTTATGAAAAAAAATGAAAAACATTTATTAATATTTGAAAAGAAGTGGAAATCAATTTTTGACAACTTATTAATCGATTATAAAAAGCAAATTAAAAATACAAAAAAAAAATTTAAATTAGAATTACACAATACATTTTTTAGGAACCTTACTACAAAGTATCTAGCAGTACAAAATGATTTAGGAAATCATAGTCGTTTTTTTATTGAAATAATTGATGAATTAAACACGGATAAAAATAAAATTTTTGAGACCGAGTTTAATAAAAAAATAATTTCAACAAAAGGGGGAAATAAACAAGGCTTTTTAGAAAATTTAGCTAAGTGCAACGCTTTTATGGAAATGTTTAAATTTCTTGAATTAGAAAAGAACAAATACAATTCAATTGATAACAAAAAACTTGAAAAAGTAACAACAAACCTAATATGGAAGAAGGATAATATCACTGAATTCACACAATTAGTCTATGGCCTGTTCCATGGTGAATATTTAACTAATAGTAAAGGTGAAATAACTAAATTAGTTAAAGATGTTGCAAAGGTTTTCAATATTACTTTAACTAAAGACTGGCAGGGCAATTTATCTGGTTCAATTCATAATTCAAATATCGATTACAAACCTAAAATATTTAAAAAACTTGAAGAAGGTTTTGATAAATATAAAAATGAAAAACTAAAAAAGGAAAAATAAATCTAATCCCAGTAGCATCCTAGTAGGACTTTAGTGTAAATATTGATAAGTTGTTTTGTGCCATAATTAAAATTTTTAAAATGGCACACAACATCATTGTTCAATTCACCGAAAGTGAATTTAAAGAGATTCTAAAAACTTCAATAAGTGAAGGGATTAAAGAAAGTGGTCTTAAAGCTAATAATGAAATTAGCAATAAGATCTTAAGTATTTCAGAGGCAGCAAGTTTTTTAAACTTAGCTATTCAAACACTGTACAGTTTTACTTCCAACCGTACAATTCCATTCTTCAAAAAAGGCAAAAAACTTTATTTCAGAAAATCTGAATTAGAAGCATGGTTAACTGACGGAAAAAAATCAAGTATAAAAGAGATTTTAAAGGACAATAGTTCCAAAATAAAAGGAGGCAAACATGGAAAAGCTTAACAACTTTGAAAATGTAAGCAGACAAAACTCTTTTTTTATTTCATATTATAAGTCTTTAACTGATAAGACAAATACATCGTATGAATTGTCCGAAATTTTTCAAATGATAAGAGGTGATATTAATATTAAACAAATTATTGAGCAATTGAGAAACGAAACAAACAAAGACAATGCTGATTTTTTAAAAAAGAAACTCCCAGCCATAACACCTTCCGGGCTTTTTGATGGACAAAGGAAGTCAGAACAATTAATTAAGTATAGTGGTTTTATTTGTCTCGATTTTGACAATATTAAAAATACCTATGAAGTAAAGAATTTCTTATCAACTGATCTCTATACATATTGCGTTTTTATTAGTCCTTCTGGGAATGGCATAAAATTATTTGTTAGAGTTAAAACAGATGCAAAAAAACACGCTGAAAACTTTCATTTGCTTCAATCATACTATTCAAAAAAGTATAAACTAATCCTTGATAAAAGCTGTAAGGATATAACTAGACTAATGTTTTTAAGTTACGATAAGGATTTATATGTAAATGAGAATTCAAAAGAATGGAATTTAACAGAGTACAATAAGTATCAAATTGAATCATTATTAGAAATATTCAAAAAGAAAGAAACTTTTTCACCCGGTAATAGAAACAATTTTATTTTCAAATTTGCAAGTATTTGTTTAAAAGAAGGATTTGATAAAACTTTTTGTCAAACCTTTTTATTAGAAAAATACGCTGATAATGATTTTAAAAATGAAGAAATCTTTAATCCTGTAAATAGTGCCTACTCATATACTAAGAATGAATCTAAAACTGAAGATATAAATTCAAACAATATTAGCTTTTCGGCTTTGGCAAGAGTTGAAAATTATATTAACGAAAAATATGAAATCAGATTTAATGAGGTTAACACTAAAATTGAAATTCGAGAAAAATCTGTACAAGGTATTTTCAAGGAATTAAATGATAATTCCCTACGTAGGGAATTAGAACATAATAATATTAAGATAACGTTAGGTAATCTTGGTTCCTTATTGCAATCTGATTTCGTTATTCCATACAATCCATTTCAAGAATATTTTAACAATTTGAAAGAATGGAAGCTAGGTGATGAAGATTATATATTAAAACTTGCAAGCTATATTCCTGCAAAAGACAGAGAAAGATTTGAGCTACATTTAAAAAAAATGCTAGTTCGGTCTGTTGCCTGCTCAATTGATGACAAAATTTTTAATAAACAAGTTTTCATTTTAGTTCATGATCTACAAAACAGTGGTAAATCTACTTTTTGCAGATGGCTTTGCCCACCAGTTTTGAAAGATTACATCGCAGAAAATATTAATACAGACAAAGACAGTTTAATTGCATTAGCTACAAACTTTATAATCAATATGGATGAATTGGCAACACTTAATAAAGTTGAATTAAATTCTTTAAAAAGTTTTACAAGTAAGGATAAAATAAGTGTTCGATTGCCGTATAGTAAAAGGGCTCAAACAATGCCAAGAAGGGCAAATTTTATAGGATCAACAAACAAAGATGAATTCCTAACTGATGAAACCGGTTCTGTACGTTGGTTATGTTTTGAACTTACCGATATGATTAATTTTAAATATAAAAGCGAAGTTGACATTGATGATGTTTGGCGGCAAGCATATTCGTTATATAATAATGGATTTGATTTTCAACTTACACCAAAAGAAATTGCAGAGAATGAATTAGCAAATAAAGCATTCCAAGTTAATAGTATTGAATTTCAAATAATACAAAATACTTATTACAAAGGTTCTAAGGAAAGTGGAGGTACATTTATTACTGCTGCTAACATATTAAAAAAAATTAGTTTTGATAACCCTGAAATGAGATTTAATATCTCCTCCGTTGGCAAGGCAATGAAGCAATTAGGTTTTAAAAGATTGCAAGATTATTGTAAAAACTCAAAGTATTCTATTTACGGATATTTCGTGATTGAAATTTCTTGACATAGTTTAATAATGTATACTAATTAATTAATTAATTACTTGCTTACTCGAAATCTTTGAACCAGTGATAACAACAAGTTATTTTTCGAGTAAGCTATTATTTTCAACCTTACTTCATCTTACTATTAATTATGATTTTCGTGTAAGCAAGTAATTAGAGTAGTCTTGTTTTTTAATTTTTTATATTCAAATTTGAAATTATGAAAAAAAAACCTTAACTTCATATTTGCTATGCAAATATGAAGTTAAAGCATGTTTTTTGCTTCATAATTCAAATCTAAGTCCCTTAATTTTACTAAAGATAAAAAACAGCGTATACTAATAATATGCATTAAAGTTTAAACTATGTTTAAACCAGCGCAATTGATAATGGTTTCATTTTTCAATGAAACCATTATCAATACTATGTGATCCGGATTGGATTCGAACCAATGGCCTACTTCTTAGAAGGCAGTTTCTCTATCCAACTGAGCTACCGGACCATAAAAAAATGAGTTGCAAAGATATTTTTTTTTTAGCTTGCATCAAAGTAAATAATGGAAGTAAAAATTGAAAGTAGTTGGAAAGAAGTTTTGAAAAATGAATTCAAGCAATCATATTTTCAAAATATACCGCAACACATTAAAATTGAAAAAGAACAAAAAAAAGAAATCTACCCTCCCGGATCTCAAATATTTAATGCATTTAATACAACTCCTTTTTCTAAATTGAAAGTGGTAATTCTTGGGCAAGACCCTTACCACGGCCAAGGTCAAGCAAATGGACTTTGTTTTTCTGTGAACAATGGAATTTCACTTCCACCATCGCTTGTAAATATTTTTAAAGAACTAAACGATGATATCGGCATGCAAATTCCCAAACAGGGCAATCTTTCAGCCTGGGCAAAGCAGGGTGTTTTTTTATTAAATGCATCGCTTACGGTTCGTGCCGGCGAACCTATGAGTCATTCAAAAATTGGATGGGCAACATTTACTGATTCTGTAATTCAAAAAATTTCTACAAATAAAAAAAATGTTGTTTTTATTCTTTGGGGAAAGTTTGCACAAGAAAAAATTGTTTTAATTGACGAAAAAAAACATTGCATTTTAAAAGGGCCTCACCCTTCTCCCCTTTCAGCACACACGGGATTTTTTGGTTGTAAACATTTTTCAAAAACAAATGAATATTTAATTTCCTGCGGAATAGATCCCATCAATTGGCATTTGTGATTCTATATTTGTAAAAATCAGCTTGCCAATTGCTATGCATTTTTTAAAGAATATTTTTGCTCGTTTTTTTGCATTGTGGGCCTTTCTTGTTTTTATTACTCCCATGTTAATAATATTGCCATTTGTTTGGCTGATAGGATTAATAGATGAGCCAAAACGAACTTTTATTTTTATTAATCTATCCCGTGTTTGGATCAAATTATTTTTTTGTTTTTCATTCGTGCGTAGAAAATATATCGGCAAAGATTTTTTTACTCCCGGAGAAAATTACATTGTGGTTTGTAACCACAATTCGTTTATGGATGTACCTATTTGTTCGGTAGGAATTCCTGGAGCAAACCGAACGATTGCTAAAATTTCAATGTCAAAAATTCCCTTATTTGGATTGATTTATAAAAGAGGTTCAGTTTTAGTGGATCGAAAAAATAATGAAAGCAGAAAAGCAAGTTTTTCAAAAATGAAAGCGGTTTTAGATTTGGGAATGCACATGTGTATTTACCCCGAAGGCACACGGAATAAAACAACAAATACATTGCAACCTTTTCACGATGGCGCTTTTAAACTTTCAGTTGAATCGGGAAAATCTATTATTCCTGCACTGATATTTAATTCTAAAAAAATAATTCCACCGAATCATTTTTTTTATTTTTGGCCAGGAAAATTGGAGATGCATTTTCTAAAACCAGTTTCCCTTTCGCCCAATGAAACTTTTTTAGAATTAAAAGAAAGAGTTTTTAAAATAATGAACGACTATTATCTTTTACATAACAATCAATAGTTGCTAAAATATCTCGTTCTGTTGATACGTAGATCTTGTAGTAATCCAGATTTTGGATTGATACTAATATTAAAATAACGGTAAGGACCAATGGGCGTAACATTTATAGACATTTGCCAACAGTGCATCTCGCGAGAAATACTCATTTGAAAAGTTTGTAAATTCTTTGTGTCAAAATCATAGTAACCATTCAAAGAAAAATTCCATTTTGGTGTAAGACTAAAACTTCCATTGAAATTTAAATTACTACTAAAATCTTTTATAAATCCGCTATAATCTGATTTCATTCTTTCATTGAACATTACTGAAAGTCCAACCCCTACAGTCCACGGAATATTGAAATCAACAAAATCGGCAGGGTTTCTGCGCATATAATCCAACTGACTCTGCATGTCATTTCCCAAAATAGGATCATTCAATAAATTTTGCTCCTGTTTCTTTCGTTCGTTTTCTTTATTTTGATCTTTTGGTTTGCTTTTAAAATCGGATGTGATGGAAACACTACCATTTGTAAATCTTCCCAATTTGAATTTACCTCCTTCCCAAGCATACTTATCAATACTAAATCCTTTACTATCTACTTGATAAGGATCGAGTGTAGATTGAAAATTGATACTAATTTTTTCGAACAAAGTTGTAAATAAATAAAAACTAAAAGGTGATAATTTTTTATACGTACTCATAAAATTATATCCAGTATTAAAACCAAACCCATCAATCAACTTAACTTTTTTAACAGATCCTTGAGTGGTATCTTTTTTGGAACGAACTTTCATTTCTAAATTATTATCGAATGAAAAACCCATGCCTCCAAAATCTTGTTGACCGTAATAATAAAACATACTTCCTTCAAATTCAGAAAAATCAAGAATTCTTCCACTAGTATCTACTTGTGTTTTATAATAATGCTGCTTAGAAAAAGATGGAGAATAGTTGAAACTTAAAGAAGGTCGCATTACATGCCGCAATGCTACAATATTTGATTTTTTAAACTGAAATGTTCCGTACAAAGCTGTACTAATGCCCATACTAGTCGTAACTTTATGGTCTGTAAAAAAACCTTTTGAATAGCTTGTATCCAATTTTTGCTTGGCATTATTCCATGTTTTTCTAAATTTTTGTGCAATCCATTTTTGTTCGTAAGAAAAACCAGGTGATAAAATTATCTTACCCCCTAAAATTGGAGGCAGAGAAAGTGTAATAGGAAAATTATGTTGCCCTCCCCATTGCAATGTATCTATCAACTGTTGAAAACGAAATGCTGTATCGTAAAAAGAAACCTGATTTCTTGTATTTCCATTGTATGCGACTCCCAATTTTTCGTACCACTTTTGAGAACCAGATTTATTTTTTGACTGGAAAGGATATAACGTACTCACAGTAAATGCAACATCTGGTAAATTTAAACTAACCAAGTGAAGTGCATTATCTTGATTATGATTGGCAGCAATCGTAAGATTAAAAGGTTTACCTGCCCATGTTTTTGAATAGACAATAGATGAACCTAATTTATTTTGAAAATTTCGATTGGGATTATTGGGAATATAGCGATTAAATTTTGTAGATCCTGCATTTACATTCGCAGAAAAATTAGTCCCAGGTCTTGCACGCGAATCAATGGAATGATTCCAGATAAACATAAATCCTAAATTTTTCATATAATCAGGATCTCCTTTAAAATTATATTTTGTGTTTTGTATATTTAAATTTAGTTGCCCATTGTATCGATACCTTTTTCTATAAGAAGGAGTAATATTGGCAGACCATCCCCCATAGGAGTAAATATTAGTACGAATAGTAATATCAAAATATTCATTCAACACTTTATAAAAACCTAACCCTTCCAATCCAAGTCCTCTATCTTCATTTGTTGTAAACTGTGGTCCTAACAATCCGGAATGTCTCCCTTTTTTCGTTGGAAAAAATCCAAAAGGGAGATAAACTGGAATCGGAACTTTCTCAAATTCGGGGTGAATAGGCCCCGTAACTGCAACTTTATTATTTACAACTTTTATTTTTTGGTAACGAAATCCAAAATGCGGTTCATCCAAATTACATGTAGTAAGCACCCCATTTCCTGCAAAAGTAATTTCGTTTGAAATTTTTTTAAAATATTCTGCCTGAATAAAAATTTCATTTTGTTTTGTAAATGTATTTTTTGTAACTCCTTTTTGCGTTTCAAAATTATAGCGTATAGTATCTGTTTGAAAAGCATCCTCACCTTGTTTGAAGTGAACGCGTTCAACAACTACACCGTTACTATCTTTTCTATTTACAGCAGTTAATATTTGTGATTTTTGGTCGAATACCATTTCGGGTGCTTTCAAATCAACATCGGTGTATTGCATTTTTGTTTTACCATATAATAAAACTTTGTTGGCGCTAATTAAAACTACAGCAGAATCTTGCGCTTCATAAATAACTGGCGCTACCATCGAATCTTTAGAAATTCGATAAGAAATCGTATCTACTTTATTTTGCAAAAGAGAAGTATCAACAGTATTTTTTTTAATTGATTTTACATCTCCTTCTTTTTGAGATGACGGAATTGTATCATTCAAATTTGAAAAAACAAATGGAGCTGTCACAATAAAATTTGCAGCACTTACAGTTTTCCACATCTGTGAAAAAAACAAGACTGTAGTAAATACAGTCACTAACAAATATTTTAAGTTAAATTTGCTCAATTCTTTAAAATAGTAAAGACAAAAATAACTTATTCAGCGTTATAGGTTTAGTAAAGATTACAACTAAACTGTTAAAAAAATTAAAATAGTGATGTTCAAAAAAATAACGATACTCTTTTTATTAATCGGATTTCTAATCAGTGCCCAATCTTTTATAAAAATTAAAGAAAAAATAAACCCGATTAAAACAATTATAATTGATCCAGGTCACGGTGGTAAAGACATTGGCGCTAATGGCACTTTTTCCAACGAAGCAAAAATTTGTCTTGCTATTGGATTAAAATTGGGAAAATCAATTGAACAAAATTTTCCGGGAGTTGAAGTTTTATTTACAAGAACAACTGACATTATTCCTGGAAATAAATCCGATAAAAATGAAGGACTTCGCTATCGAGCCGATTTTGCAAATCAATCTGGCGGGGATTTGTTTATTAGTATTCATGTAAACTCTGCACGAAAAATTGCGCACCGTGTACAAATTGGAACGCGATATGTTGGTAAAGGAAAAAAAAGAAGAAAAGTTCCAACTTATCGAACTACTTATTCTCCAAATCCAGCAAAAGGAACGGAAACATACATTTGGGCTGCAGATGAAACAGGAAGTAAAGAAAGACATATCAGTACAAATACAGATGATATTACAGGCGAAGCAGACAGTACAATTACTGCGCCCGATATGAATGATCCAGTTATTAAAGCAATTCAACTGTTGTATGCTAAAAAATATTTTGAAAACAGTTTAGTTTTTGCCGATTTCATTGAACAAAAATTTGTTGAACAAGGTCGCGAAAGCCGTGGTGTAAAACAACGCAACAATATTGGAATCTGGGTGCTACATGCAACAGGAATGCCAAGTGTACTTGTAGAAACAGGATTTATCGGAACAGAAGAAGTTTATTTAAATAGTGAAGATGGACAAGTAGAAATTGTTGCAAATATCACAGACGCTTTATACAACTATATTTCATTTGTAGAAAAACGACCATCAAATAACAATGGGGGAAAATTACCTGATTCAAAAAATATAAAATCAGTCGCCGCATTATTCAAACAACAAGAAAGAACTTTATCGGTGAAATAATTTGATTAATTTGGCGTTCTAAAAACTCATTCATTTTTTCAAAATTTTGTAATGAAGATAAATAATGAAACAAAAGTTGGAGTACTAGTTGTAACGGCTTTAACGATTTTGATTGTCGGTTATAATTTTTTGAAAGGCAACGATGTTTTTCAAAAAGAAAAACAACTTTATGCCGTTTTCGCTGAGCTGGGAAGTTTGCAAAAATCAAATGAAGTGCGTATCAATGGGCTTCCAATTGGAACAGTTTATACTTATAGCGAAATCGATAAAGATTTAACGGGGATTATTGTAACCATTACGTTAAAACGCAATTTGAATATCCCTGTAAATTCAATCGCCACGATCGAATCGGAATTATTAGGTACATCTTATATTAATATTTCCAAAGGCAATGCAAATACATTTTTACAAAATGGCGACACACTAGTTACTGATAGAGCATCTTCCATCTTGAACGATGTAAAGGCACAACTAAACCCTATGTTTGGAAAAATGCGCGAAACACTTGATGTGCTTCAAAAAACATTAGTAAACCTCAATGCAGTTTTTGATACAGACACTAAAAATAATTTTCATGAAATAGTTGCCAACTTAAATTCAACAACTGTTTCTTTAAATTCTTTATTGAATGAACAGACAGGTTCGCTTACAAGAACTATCAACAATGCAGCGTCTATTTCTGAAAACCTGAAAAAAAATAACGATAGTATTACTGCAACAATTAGTGCAGTAAAAAGAACAGCTGAAAAATTTTCAGAACTAGAATTACAAAGTGCAATTGATTCTGCAAAAGCAACAATTAGTACGCTCCAAAAAACATTGTTGAAAGTTAATAGCAGCGAAAACTCAATTGGTGCAGCACTTTCCGATAAACAACTTTATTTAAAACTGAACGAAACTTTGCTGAGTGCAGAAATTCTGTTGGACGATTTGCGTGCACATCCTAAACGCTATGTTAATGTTTCTGTCTTTGGTCGTAAAGACAAAACACCTCCCTTAAATTCGCCACTGAAAAAAGATTCTTTACGGAAGTAAGTAGCATGCGAACAAAAATATATCTCATTTTATTTTATATTAGTTGGCTTTTTTTAAGTCTACAAATAGCGAATAGCCAAGAATTACCAACTACAAAATCCTTCTCTCCTGCTGATACTTCAACAAATGTTGAAATTTTATCGGGAGTAAAAAAATTAGAATACAGAAAAATTGATTCCATTACCGAAGTACAAATCTTAGTTGGGAATGTAAGATTGAAACAAGGAAACAGTTTCTTTTCTTGCGACAGTTGTGTTATTAATAAACGATTAAATCTTTTCGAAGCTTGGGGAAGCGTACACATTATTGATTCCGATACAATAAATGTGTATTCGGATTTCTTGCGCTATTTAACCGATAAAAAAATTGCGTACTTAACAAAAAATGTAAAATTAACCGACGGAAAAGGAACGCTGACGACGCAAAACATGGAATACGATGTAAACACCAAAGTTGGTATTTATAAAAAAGGAGGAAAAGTTGTTTCCAAAAAAACAGTATTGACAAGTGATGAAGGAATTTATTATGCCGACTTAAAAGATGTTTATTTCAGAAAAAATGTTTTTTTAAAAGATCCTTCGTACACATTAAAAAGCGATTCGTTGTTGTACAATACTAGAACAGAAATTTCGCGATTTATTTCAGAAACAATTATTAAAGACAGCAGTAATCGAACCGTTCACACCAAAGATGGATTTTACAATCCTAAAATGGGAAAAGCCGAATTTAATCAACGTCCTTTAATTATTGATGGTTCAATAAGAGCAACTGGGAATAAAGTAATAAGCGATGATAGTAGCGGCATTACTCAGTTTTATGGTAATGCCATTTTTGTTGACACAGCAGAAAGTAGAACAGTTATTGCCGGCGAAGTTTTTATAAATAAAAAAACAGAATCTTTTTTAGCATCTAAAAATCCATTGATGATTCTTAAACAAGAAAATGATTCCATTTTTGTTGCGGCTGACACACTTTTTTCTTCCAAACTTTCGGCATTGTATCTTTCAAAAGACACAATAAATAAAAAAGAACAACGAAAAAAAATAAACGATGTAAATAAAACGGATAGCACCAATCGGTATTTCGAAGCATATCGGAATGTGCGAATTTTTAACGATTCGCTGCAAGCAGTTTGCGATAGTTTATTTTATTCTTATCAAGATTCTACTTTTCGATTATTCAAAAATCCGGTTGTGTGGGCAAAAGAAAATCAAATTTTTGGAGACACCATTTTGCTTTTTACAAAAAATAACAAAGCAGAAAAAATGGATGTGTTTAAAAATAGTTTTATCATCAGTCGGGTGCAAGCAGAAATTTATAACCAAATAAAATCAGTACGACTAAATGCATTTTTCAAAAATGGAACAATCGATTCGGTTCGTGCAAGAGGGTTAGCAAATTGTATTTATTTTATTCAAGACCAAGACAGCGCATTTACCGGCATCAACCAATCGGCTGCAGATATTATCGATATATTTTTTAGGGAAGGTGAATTGAATCGAATTGTTTTTAGAAGCGAAGTGCAAGGGACGATTTGGCCGATTCAACAAAAGAAGCCGGAGGAAATGCGTTTGCCAAATTTTAAATGGATGGAAAACCGCAGACCAAAAACCAAGTATGAATTATTTGAACAATAGTGTTTTATTCAACTCGTTTTTTAAAACAAAAAACAACTTATGAAAAATTATTTTTTACTACTCCCAATTCTTTTTGTTTCCTACTTTTTAAATGCGCAAAACTACACTTCAAGTTTAGGTGTGCGTTTGGGAAAAAATGGTGGAACTGATTATGCAATTCAAAATGCAATAAGTTTCAAGTATTTTTTTAACGAAAAATCTGCAGGAAAAATTTTATTCGATTATTCCGACAATCCAACACTTGGTGCAATTTTCGAAATTCACAAACCATTATCCAAAATAGAAAATTTGAATTGGTTCTACGGAGCTGGCGCTTACATTGGATTTAACGACTTAAAATCTATCAGTAATAGAAATTTATTGGGAGCACAGGGAATAATTGGGCTCGATTATAAATTTAAAACTCTTCCCATTAATTTAGAATTGGATTGCAAACCCGAATTGAATATAGTTGACAATCTCAAATTTTCATTATTTAATATTGGATTCAGTATGCGTTATGTTTTTGGAAAAAATAACTGAATAAAGAATATTTTCAACTTTTTGTTTTACAAATAATAGTTTTTTTGAATATAAAAACTCTGTTTATCATCATTTGGTAAAATGCAAAAGAAGAATTAGGTTTACTTCTTAAACTAATTCTTCTTCTTATGTTAAAACAATTTCTGCTCATTGTACCACTTTTTCTTTTTTGCTTAATTTCTACAGCACAAGAAAAAACAGTTACGGGTACAGTTACATCAAACAAAGATGGTGAGCCCGTTGCAAATGCAACAATCCAAAACCGAACTACAAAAAAGAGTACCACCAGTAATGAACTTGGTAGGTTTTCTTTAAAAGCATCCAAAGGAGATATGTTGGATGTTTCGTCCGTTGGTTATTTAAAAAGTTCATCGGCAGTAACGGATGCCAGTGAATTTTCTATTAAACTTTCGGTAAACGAAAAACAACTTAGTGAAGTTGTAATTACTGCAATGGGAATACCGAAAGAAAAGCGAGGACTCGGTTATTCTGTTCAAGATATTAAAGGCGATGAAATTGCAGAAACCCAAAGAGAGAATTTTTTTAATGCCATTCAAGGACGTATTGCCGGTGCAACAGTAAATGCTACAAGCGGTGCGCCAGGAGCATCTTCGCAAGTTGTGCTTCGTGGTTTCAATTCGCTCAGCGGAAATAATTCTCCATTAATTATTGTTGATGGGTTACCGATGAATAATGATGTTTTCAATCAGCATCGCTTGGCTTCCGATTTAGATAACAGAAATAACGACTTTACAAATCGTGCTTCCGACATTAACCCAGAAGATATAGAATCTATTTCAGTATTAAAAGGGCCAGAAGCTGCTGCGCTTTATGGAACGGAAGCCGGAAGTGGTGCAATTGTTATCACTACTAAAAAAGGTAAACAACAAAAAATGAAACTCGGATATGAAAATAATTTTCGTTTCGAACAAATCACCAAATTTCATGATGTGCAAAAGAAATATGATTTGGGTACAAATGGTTTAACGAGTGCTCAAGTGCGTGGATTTTTTGGCCCTGTTTATCCTGCCAACACGGTGTTGTATGATAATTTAGAAAACTTTTTTCAAGTTGGTCAATCGAGCAAACACACACTTACTGCCGAAGCTGGAAATAAAATATTCTCCTATCGCTGGTCAGGAACTTATAGTGATCGATTTGGTGTTATTCCAAATACACAAGAAAGAAAGATTAACAGTAGAATTACAGTTTCTGCTAAACTTCGCGACAATCTTACTGTTACTGCAATAGGAAGTTATTTAAACAGTTTTAACAAAAAAGCATTTCGTGGTACTGGTGGTTATATGTTAGGATTATTATATTGGCCATTAGATGATGACGCAAGAAATTATATCAAAGAAGATGGTACAAGAAGAATGATTACTAAACTTTCATCTGGTGCCGACAATATGAGTGAGCAAAACAATCCCTACTTTGAAGTAAATAAAAATTTAAATTTCGACAAATTGGATAGAAGCACATTGAATTTTCAAGTGTCTTACGATCCATTAAATTGGTTGAATTTAAGCGCAAGAGGTTCTGCAGATAATTACAAACAAAATGGTGGTTATATGTGGCATCCACAATCGTACAATGTTTATACCATTGGTGGAAGAATTGAACAATACGAACAAAAATTTGCTGGCTACAGTGGTACTTTCATTGCAACTGCAAAAAAACAATTTGGTCCAATTGCTGCTACTCTACGTGTTGGTAGTGCTATTGACGATAGAAGAACAGATATTTATTCAAGAAGAGGTGATAGCATCGTTAATGTTACTTCAATTACGCATGATAACATGAATGTTGCTGACTTTACATCACTGACGCCAAACAAACGAATAACCAGCAAAACTTCTGGAAGAGATACATTGATACTTGAAAGAAGTTTAGGAATTTTCAGTGAGTTAAATCTCGATTACAATTCCATGTTGTATTTAAACTTAACAGGAAGACAAGACTGGCTAGCTGAATTTCCTGCAACAAACAGAAAATTTTTCTACCCATCAGCAAGTTTAAGTTTCATTTTTTCTGAATTATTGGGAGAAAATCATTTGATTAATTTAGGAAAAATAAGAGCATCTGTAGCTCAAACAGGAAAACGAGTTGCTCCTTATTCCAACCAATCTGTTTATTCAAATTTGTTTTCAGCAACAAATACTTATGGCGTTGCTTACGGATTTACAAATAACAATCCCGACTTAAAACCAGAAAGACAAACAACGGTAGAAACAGGATTAGAAATGAAACTCTTCAACAATCGTGTCGGAGTTGATTTTACATATTACAACACTTTCGTGGATCAACAAGTGGTTGTAAATATGCGTGCAAGTTATGGAACAGGTTTTATCTTAAATACGCTAAATGCTGCATCAATACGCAACCAAGGGATTGAAGCATTGTTAAATATTCATTTAGTAAAACAAAGTAATTTTAATTGGAGATTAACATTAAATGGAAGCAGAATGTGGAATAAAGTAACCAGCTTACCTGCAACTTTACCTGAGTTTTACAATTCCGATTCATGGTTAGCAGGTTATCGTGCAAGTCTTTTTAGAGGATTACCAACTACAACAATTTCCGGAACGACTTATTTAAAAAATACCGCTGGAAAAATATTGATTGAACCGCTAACAGGTTATCCGATTGCAGATCCAAATTATGTAAGCATTGGCGATAGAAATCCTGATTTTGTTTTGGGAATAACCAATCGTTTTAATTATAAAAATCTTTCTATCTCTTTTTTAATGGATGTTAAAGTTGGAGGTGATGTTTTAAATGGGACCGAGCTATGGTTAGTTCAAAATGGATTAAGCATCAGAACGTTGAACAGAGAACAGTCTCGAATAATTCCAGGTGTTTTAAGTGATGGCTTACAAAACACAGCTAATCCGACACCGAACACAATTCAATTTACACCGTATTTTCAAAACGATTACTATACCAGTCGTACTTACGCAGTAGATTTTGTTGAACACGATGTAAATTGGTTACGACTTCGAGATGTAACATTGACTTATAATTTTGGGAAAAACCTTTTAAGCAAATTACGCTTTCTGCAAAATGGTTTGTTCTTTGCAACAGGAACCGACCTTTTCATACTCACCAATTATACAGGAGTTGACCCTGCTGTAAATGGCAATACACCTGCAACTGGCGGTGTTGGCTCTTTTGCAATTGATTATGGAAATACTGCCACACCTATAGGAATTAATTTTGGATTAAAAGCAACCTTTAAACAAAAAAAGTAAAATCGAAACAATATGAAAAAAATTACAATCATACTATTTTCGACATTACTGATTACAGGAATGTCGTGTAAAAAATATCTTGACGATGCCTATCTCAATCCTAATAATCCATCAATGGCAACACCAGAAGAAGTTCTTCCTTCTATTATTGCAAACATGCATCGTGGTATTGCATTTGATGCAAGAATGATGGGGCCAATGACGCAATATTATGCAATTACTTCTTCAAACAATGCGTGGGAAAGACATGGCTACGCACCAGGAAGTGATGCCGGCGGTGAAATATGGAGAATGCATTATTGGAACTTTGGTTGGAACATTTTGGATATGATAAGAAATGCGAATAATACAGGCAAACATGGTTATACAGCAGTTGCTTACACCGCGCTTGCGTGGGGTTGGTTAAATGTTGCAGACTATCATGGAGAAGCAATTTTAAAACAAGCATTCGAAAGAGATCGTTTACAATTTTCTTACGACAAGCAAGAAGAAATTTATCCGCATGTAATAAGTATTGTTGATTCTGCAATTGCTGCATTTGCACTTGCAGGCTCTACTCCACTTTCTGCGGGTGATCAATATTTTTATGGTGGCGATTTATCAAAATGGAAAAAATTTGCTTACGGTGTAAAAGCAAAAGCATATCACCGCTATTTTAATAAAGCGAATTATAAACCAGATTCTGTAATAAAATATGTTGATTTATCATTGGCATCAACAGCAGATGATGCATTGGTAAGATTCAATCCAGCTCCTCCCGATGCTACTGGATATAATTTTTATGCCCCTATACGAAATAATTTTGGAACTTTTAGAGCAGGTGCTTTTCCAATCAACCTAATGAACGGTACAATTTTTACTGGTGCTGCAGCTGATCCAAGATTGCGCTATATTTTTAAACCATCGGGCAATGGATCTTTTTATGGATTATCTCATAACCAAGGTGACATTGTATCAACTACTCAACGACCTCCAAACTTTTGGGGATTTGCAGGTGTTTATGCTGCACCTGCCGGTGGAGTTGACACAGGAGCAAGAACCTATTTTAAAAATGTTTCTCCTTTCCCAATAATGACTTATGCAGAATTACAATTTTTAAAATCTGAAGCAGCATTTAAGAAAGGTGATAATGCTGGTGCTTTAGCTGCATATAAAAATGGGATTCGCGGAAATATGGATATGTTAAGTACTCATTTTACAGGTTATTTAAATTTCACTTCTACACAAAGAGATGCTTATGTAAATGACCCAATCATTTCTCCGGCAACACTTACAAGAAAAATGATCTTACTTCAAAAATACATTGCACTTTGGGGTTGGGGATTTGTAGAAACTTGGGTAGATCTTAGAAAAGAAAATTATGATGTAACCAATATTTATACAGGTTACACAATTCCAACCGGGCTTGCATTGTTTCCAGACAATAGCGGAAAATTGTGCTATCGTGTTCGTCCTCGATACAATTCCGAGTATTTATGGAATGTAGAATCACTTAGAGCAATTGGTGCATTAAATCCAGATTATCATACTTATCCTGTTTGGTTTTCAAAACCATAAAAAAATAAAAACAAAATGATTATGAAATTTTTAAAAATATCCACCCTGTTTACAATAGTTCTTGCAACTGTTTTAATGGGTTGTTCCAAAAAGAAAGATTTGATTGACGAAAACAATAAATGGCAATTCACAGATCCTGCAAATGCTGCATATTTAAGAATTATTCATTCGCATGCAGCTAATACGCCAACATTGACAGGAACAACTGGACCACAAGTTTTTGTTTATCTCAATTCACAAAAACTAAATGGAACAAGCTTATCTTATGCTGGTGCATGGCCAGCAACCAGTGTTTATGCAGCAGTTCCTGCAGGATTGAAAACGTATGAATTTGTTATGGCAAGAATGAGTACAGCAACGCCATCGGTTCCTGTTCCCATTGCAGGTGATACAGTTGCTCGTGCTTATTTTAATTCAACTGCAGGAAAATATTATTCAATGTATTTGGTAGATACATTTCCAGCACTTACTACTTTAATTACAGAAGATGCATTGGTAGTTCCTGCAAACGGAAATTATAGTATCCGCTTAGTAAATACAACTGCAAATGTTACAGATACATTGAGTTTGTTTTCAAGATTATCACAAACGAATATCATTTCCAATATCACACATAAAAAAACAAGCAGTTTTGTAGAATTACCAATACCTATTATTAGTGACACACTTGAGGTAAGAAAAAAGGGAACTACTGTTGCAGCATATTATGTAGGAAGCCAAACTGCACCACAATCTTTTTCTCCAATCGGTAAAAGAATTTATACGGTTGTTGCACGAGGTAAAAATGGATTAACCGGAAAAACGCCAAGTGCTTCGCTTCATGGAAATTATTAGAAATTTTTATTTCTTTAAAAATCCCGACAATTGTTCGGGATTTTTTTTACCCAAAAAATAGATAGGCTAAAAATATTGAAGTAATAATTCCAACCAAATCTGCCAACAGCATTGCAGAAATTGCATAACGTGTGTTTTTAATTCCTACTGCTCCAAAGTAAACAGCGATAACATAAAAAGTTGTATCAGAAGAACCTTGCAACACGCAAGACAATCTTCCCGCAAAAGAATCAGCCCCAAATTCATTCATTGTGCTTATCATCATTCCTCTGGCACCGCTTCCACTAAATGGCTTAATTAGTGCAGTTGGTAAACCATCAACAAATCTTGTATCGGCATTTAGCGCTGCAAAAATTGATTTGGCTCCATTTATGATAATATCAAAACTACCACTACTTCTGAGCAAACTAATTGCAACTAACATTCCAACTAAATAAGGAATAATACGAATAGCTGTTTCAAACCCTCCTTTGGCTCCATCAACAAAAGCATCAAATACATTTATTTTTTTATAAAGTGCTCCCAAAATGATTAGAAAAAAAATGGCAAGTATTAATCCGTTACTCAAAACTCCTGAAAATGATTGTACACCTTCAACCGATAATTTATTTATGTAAACAACTAATAGCGACATGACAGCTGAAATACTTCCTACCCAAATTAAAATCGCAGGTTGAAAAATATTTATCTTTTGTTTGAAAGAAACAATAAACATGGCAGCCATTGTTGCAACAAAAGTTGCTATGATGCAAGGAAGAAAAATATCCGTAGGATCAAGTGCAGCAGGACTTATTGCCGATCGTGCGGCAATAATACTTACAGGAATTAATGTTAGTCCGGATGCGTGCAAACAAAGAAACATCAGTTGTGCATTCGATGCGTTTTGTTTTTCGTTGTTTAACGATTGTAAACTTTCCATTGCCTTTATTCCAAAAGGAGTTGCAGCATTATCTAAACCCAAAAGATTGGCTGAAAAATTCATCATCATGTGCCCAAGTGCAGGATGATTTTTGGGAACATCGGGAAATAATTTATTAAAAAATGGACCAATAATTTTTGATAATAAACGAATGCCGCCAGCTTTCTCGGCTATGTTCATAAAACCCATAAACAAAGCCATTATTCCAATAAGATTGATGGCAAGTTCAATAGCATTTTTACAAGTTTGAATTATTCCATCTACTTTCAACGGATTGGCAATATCGTCTGCTTTTCCAATAACCATCCATTTAAAAATCGAAGAATCGCCCGTAGATAAAACGTGCATCCCCGCAACAAATAATGCGATGATGATGAAAGCAGACCAAATTTTACTTAAAGCCATAATTAATCTATTTTATTAGCTATTCGTTTTTCAAATAAGTTTTAAAGTTAGGGCAGTAATTGTGGCTTTAAATTATTTTTTTGTACCTTACAAATTCTAAAATTAATTAATATGTCAACAGTAGCAACTATTATTAATCGCAAAGGAGCATCGGCTGTAGCAGTTGCTCCCGATACAAAAATTATTGAAGCATTAAAATTAATGGCAGAAAAAAACATTGGATCCATTTTAGTTATGGATGGAGGTGAATATCTCGGCATATTTACCGAAAGAGATTATGCACGAAAAGTTGTTTTGAAAGGAAAAAATTCACTCGATACACGCATTACTGAAATTATGCGAACTGATATTCCGGCTGTTTCGCCAACAACAACTGTTGAAAATTGTATGCAATTAATGACAGATAAAAACATTCGTTATTTAACTGTATTTGAAAACGAACGGTTAATTGGAATCGTTAGTATCAGCGACATTGTAAAACAAACTATTCTTTCGCAACAGGAAACAATTAATTACTTGGATAATTATATTCACTCCAAATAATGAAACGGCAACTAAATTCGTTTTTTTACTTTTATCCAATTTTATTTATTTTCTTCGCTAACAGTTTTTGTGCAATTGCACAAAACAAAAAATCAAAAATGATTTCATCAAAACCAAGTATTCATTCAAGTACTGCAACTTTTGGCACAGGATGTTTTTGGTGTACCGAAGCAATTTTTAAAGAATTAAAAGGCGTAGAATCAGTAAAATCGGGATATAGCGGTGGACACACTTTAAAGCCAACTTACAAAGAAGTTTGCACGGGAGAAACCGGTCACGCGGAATGTGTGCAAATTATTTACAATTCATCTGTCATTAGTTTTGATGAATTGTTAGAAGTGTTTTGGCAAGTGCACGATCCCACAACTTTAAACAAACAAGGCTCCGATATTGGTACACAATATCGGAGTGTAATTTTTTATCACAATGAAATTCAAAAACAAAAAGCAGAAAGCTATAAAATAAAATTAGATAAAAGTGGTGCTTTCGAAAATTCAATTGTTACAGAAATTACACCGTTTCAAAAATTTTATGCAGCCGAAAATTACCACGATGATTACTATGCACTTAACAAAAACAAAAATTCTTATTGCTCCATTGTTATTCGTCCGAAATTAGAAAAATTCAAAAAAGTTTTCCATTCAAAACTTAAACCCAATTAGCGTTCGGTAATATATTTTACAATTGTTTGGTTAACACTTTTTACCGCAAACACGGGTATTAGCAATGCCAACATGAACTTTTTTAAACGTTTTAATTTTCTAATGGTTGAATTTTAAGCCCAGCTATTAGGTTTGGTGGAGGGAGAGTAGAAGCTGAATTGGGATTGAATTTTACCCATTTGTGTGAAATATCATTGATCGTTCTTGTGTAGGTTCTTGCCTCATTTAAACTTGTTGTAAATCTCGTATATGGGCCAGAGATTTTATTTCTATAATATGTATTTTCAATCCATTCAAGTCCAATGAAAATAATTTTTGAAGAAGTAACAATATTTTGAAGGCTTACATCAATTTCAAATCTGTTTGTCCCGTTTACTTTTTTAATTATTATATCTTCCTTCAAAATTTCATCACCAGGCTCCATATTTGAGGCTGGCTCATAAATATGAATACGAACTGGATTAACAATTGAGGTTTTTTGTAAAGAAATTATTATTTGAGATATTTTATACAATTGATACTTTTCGGGTAGTGGTACCTGAACTGCAAATTCAACGGCAATCATAGATCTAGATTTGAAAGCTGTTTTCTCATTCATATAACCTACTTCAAGAGGTTTATCAATTGGTTTATGAGGTTTTATTATTAATTCAGTTAAGATATTTGAAACAGGTTTTAGGAATATGGTATCAATCTTCAGCAAATCGCCAAACACTTTTTTTTGTATAAAACCAACATAAGTAATGATTAAAGTATCATCATGTACCAACGCAAGATCAATTTCTCCTGATTCAGATGTGTAAAAGCCAATATTCTTGTTTGTATATTTTATAGTTGCATAGGCAAGAGGTTGACGGCTGGTCTCATTTGCAATTATTAGATGTTTTCTTGACTGAGCCAATAAATCAATACACTGCACAATACATATAAATATATGCAACACGTATTTCATACAAAATTCATTTCATAAATTGCATAGGATGATTTGCCCCATGCAAAAAATTTTAATATTGGGAAATTAACCCTACCCCTTCATTACCATTGCAACTTGTATATGTATCACAATGCTCACCTGTGTTAATCCACAGAACATAGTAATCATAGCAAGCCCAATAGTAAAGAACTCCACCGGCTCCGTTTGTTACAGGAGTACAAGAAGTCCAAACTTTCCCCCAAAATTTCCCATCTTGATTTTTTTCCATCTCTTTAATTTCAAAAGATAACAAAAACATTGTGGCAATTAAGCCGAAGATTAATTTTCTAATTTTGTTTGGTTTTAAAAAGATAATTACAACATGAATTTACAATTATTAATTAATGATTTCCAAATATATTTTATTTTCTTAATTAGTAATGTGTCATTTTTATCGTAATTAGTTCAAAGATTACTTTCTCATCCAAAGGATAAAAATCTCTATTCAAATTTTTACAATTGTTTATATTGCGTTTATTGGTTTAACTGTATTAATCAAATTAATATGAAAAAATATTTCACTTTATTGTTTACAATTCTTATTTTCTTTTCTTCATCTGCACAATATTCTCGGCAGGATTCTCTTCGAGGAACGATTAATGAAAATAGAAATTGGTGGGATGTTACTTGTTACACTATTGGCATTTATCCAAACTTTATCAATAAAACGATTGAAGGAAAAAATGAAATTCAATTCAAAGTTGTAAAGCCGGGAATGAAAATGCAAATTGATCTTCAAGCTCCGATGAAAATTAGTCGAGTGTATTGGAAAGAAAAAGAATCGCTTTCCTTTTCAAACGATGGAAATGTTTATTATATCGATTTTAAAGAATCACTGCCTGTATATTCAATTCAAACTATTACGATCGTTTTTCAAGGCAATCCTCAAATTGCAAAAAAACCACCTTGGGATGGCGGTTGGATTTTTAAAGAAGATAAATTGGGAAGACCTTGGATGAGTGTAGCTTGTCAAGGTTTAGGTGCAAGTGCTTGGTATCCGTGCAAAGACCACCAAAGTGATGAACCCGACAGTGCTTTTATAAATGTGGCGGTTCCTGATACATTGGTTGCAATTGCGAATGGTCGTTTTATGGGTAAAAAAAGTTATGCTGCCGGCGAAACAACTTATAAATGGAAAGTGGTAAACCCAATTAACAATTATAATATTATTCCATACATCGGAAAATACGTGAATTGGCACGAAGATTTTGCCGGAGAAAAAGGAAATCTTGATTGCGATTATTGGGTTTTAGATTATAATCTCGATGCAGCAAAAGAACAATTTAAACAAGTTGCATTAACCTTAAAAGCATTTGAACATTGGTTTGGCCCCTACCCGTTTTATGAAGACGGATATAAATTAATTGAATCGCCACATTTGGGAATGGAACATCAAAGTGCAGTTGCGTATGGCAATAAATTTAAGAATGGATATTTGGGTAGAGATCTTTCCGGTACTGGCTGGGGTTTAAAATGGGATTTTATTATTGTTCACGAGACAGGACACGAATGGTTTGGAAACAATATTACCAGTACAGATATCGCTGATATGTGGTTGCACGAAGGATTTACTAATTATTCCGAGACACTTTTCACCGATTATCATTTTGGAAAAACTGCAGGAAATGAATATTTAATTGGAACAAGAAAAGGTATTCAAAACAAAAAAAATATTATTGGAGAATACGGAGTTAATAGCGAAGGAAGTGGCGACATGTATCCAAAAGGTGGAAACCTTCTTCACTTAATTCGTCAGTTAGTTGATTATGATGAAAAATTCAGGCAAATTATGAGAGGGTTGAACAAAACTTTTTATCATCAAACAGTTACAACGCAAACAATTGAAAACTACATTTCCGAAAATTCAGGAATTAATCTTTCAAAAATATTTGACCAATATTTAAGAACAAATCAAATTCCAATTTTAGAGTATAAAAAAATTAATGGACTTCTAAATTATCGATGGACGAATTGTGTAACTAATTTTGATATGCCGATTAAAATTAAAGACTCTAAAATCTGGCTTCATCCAACAACACAATGGCAAGAGCAACAAATGCAAAACGATTTGAATTTAATGATTGATGAAAATTTTTATGTTTTTACAAAAAAAATTGACAACTAATTTTCACTTCATCAATTACCTTTAGCACATGAGCACTATTCGAAAGCAAAGCATTATTTCATCTGTACTTATTTATATTGGCTTTGCATTTGGCGCACTCAATACTTTTTTATTTACAAAAGAAGGTGGTTTTACAAAAGAACAATACGGACTTACCGGCGCATTTTTAGCATTCGGCACATTGATAATGTCAATTGCTAATTTTGGAATGCCGGCTTATATCAATAAATTTTCACCGTATTATAAAGACAATTTAAGTGCAAAAAAAAACGACCAACCATCGCTTGCTTTGACAATTGCAGCAATTGGTTTTTTTATTTTAACGCTTGTTGGATTTTTTTTAAAAGAAACTATTTTCAAAATTTTTGAAAACTCGCCGCAACTAATTATTTATTACAAATGGCTTTTTCCGTTTACACTTGGCCTCACCCTTTTTTCCGTATTGGAAGCATTAGCATGGCATCATCACAAATCAATCCTTTCCAATTATTTAAAAGAAGTTCAATACCGAGTTTTTGTAACACTACTTTTTGTATTACTTAGTTTTGAAATAATCCCCGACTTTGATTTTTTCATTAAATCTTTTTCATTTATTTATCTTTTATTGGCAAGTTGGCTTTTGTTTTATTTACTAAAAACTAAAAAAATATATTTTGTTTTTAGTTTAAGTAAAGTCACCAATCGGCTTTCTCGAAAAATTGCAACACTCTCTTCTTTTATTTGGTTTGGAAGTATTATTGGTGCAATTGCAAACATGTCGGATGTAATTATTATCATGGCAATTATGCCAAATGGATTAGCAGTGGCGGGGCTTTACACATTTGCACAATATCTTGGGAGTGTTATTCAAGCACCGCAGCGAAGTATAATTGCAGCATCTGTTTCGCATTTATCACAAGCTTGGAAAGATAAAAATTATGAAAAAATAAATCGTATTTATCATCGCTCTTCCATCAATCAATTGATTTATTCTGCGGCGTTATTTTGTTTAATTTGTCTGAATTACAATGATGCGATTCTGTCATTTAATTTGCAAAAAGATTACCTCACCACTTTCAATATTTTTTTATTAGTTGGCTTGGTAAAAATTGTAGACATGGGAACCGGAGTTAGCGGGCAAATAATTAGCACTTCTACTTTTTGGCGTTTCGATTTTTTAACCGGAATTCTTTTGCTTTGCATCACACTTCCATTATCGTGGATATTGACAATCCGCTTTGGATTTATTGGTCCGGCAATTTCTAACTTAGTTGGTTTCTTTATTTATAATTTGATTCGATATATTTTTCTTCTCAAAAAATTCAACATGCAACCTTTTGACGCAAAGAGTATTTACAGTATTCTTTTTGCAGCTATTAGTTTTGCAATTTGTTTTTTTCTTTTCAATGAAAAACAAGGAATTGAATGGCTTTTTACCCGAAGTTGTTTTTTTGTAATTTGTTTTGGAGCAAGTGTTTTTTATTTTAAATTATCTCCCGACTTGCAACCGGTTTTAGAAACTTTTAAAAAGAAATTTGGGATAAAATAATTTGTCAATTCTTTTTTTCAACTCGCCGAACCCCAATAATTTTTTTTGCCCAATAACTGTCAAGCAAATCACTAATCATCACGCCACCGGTAACTGCTGCGTGAACAAATTTGTTGTTTTGTAAATAAACCCCCACATGCGAAATGCCTCTTCGTGTATTAAAAAAAAGAAGATCGCCTTCTTGCAAATCAGTTTTTGAAATTTTTATTGCAGATTTGAATTGTTCTTTCGCTGTTCGCGGCAACACTGTTTCATAAACAGCCGCAAATAAAAATTGTACAAAAGCGGAACAATCAATACAGTTTTTCGTAACGCCACCCAAGCAATAACTGGTTCCATACCAAGCATCAATAAATTCAAACATTTTAAAATTTTGCACTTTTTCTACTTCTGTATTTAATAACAATGCGTATTTAAAAAGTAATGCGGAAAAATCTAGAAAGTCTTGTTGTGGTTTTAGCTCTTCTTTTGGGAAAGATTCAATTGCAAAATCAACATTTTTTTCATCCTCTATTTTATCGACTTTTTGTACAATTGGCACAAACTCAATTTGTGTAGAAATCTCATCTAAAAATTTTAACTCTTTATTCCTTTCTGAACTAATATTTTTTACCGACGAAGTATTAATAGTTTGTTGTGGTTTTAAAATAGAACAACTGCACAAAAAAACAAATAGTAAACTTTCTAAAATTATATACTTAAACATGCTCCTTTTATAAATTATTTAAACACCCTATAGCAAAAAATTGCAACAAAAATATAAAATATATTTTTTGTCGCATGTGGATATTAAATGATTGAACTTTGCAAAAAACAGTTACAATTCGCGTTTATTTGCAGACAGTATTTATTACAATTACGCTATCTAATTTTCGCTCATGAATTTCTCTCACTTACATGTTCACACGCAATTTTCTTTACTCGATGGCGCAGCTTCTATTCCAAAACTTTTTGAAAAAGCAATTGCCGACAAAATGCCTGCACTGGCAATTTCCGATCATGGAAATATGTTTGGCGTTTTTGAATTTGTAGCTGAAGCATACAAACATAAAAATGAAGACGGATCACTAAAAGTGAAGCCTATCGTTGGTTGTGAATTTTATATTACAAAAGATCGTCATCGAAAAACGTTTACGAAAGAAGAAAGAGATCCGCGTCATCACCAAATATTATTGGCAAAAAACGAAATTGGATATCGTAATTTATCCAAGCTAAGTTCTTTTGGTTTTATTGATGGACTTTACAGCAAATATCCGCGCATCGACAAAGAACTTATTTTAAAATATCACAAAGGTTTAATTGCAACAACCTGTTGTTTAGGTGCATTAGTTCCACAATTAATATTAAAAAAAACTGAAGAAGAAGCCGAGAAAGAGTTTACATGGTGGCTGGATATTTTTGGCGAAGATTATTATGTAGAATTACAGCGGCATGGAATGAAAGATCAAGATAAGGTGAATGAAGTTTTACTAAAATTTGCGATAAAATACAATGTAAAAATTATTGCCAGCAACGATTCTCATTATGTTGACGTTACCGATTTTAAAGCACACGATATTTTGCTTTGCATCAATACAGGAGAAAAAAGAGACACACCAGCTTTACGCGAATTTTCGGACGATGATGTAAATGCAAAAGGAAAAAGATTTGCTTTTCCAAACGATCAGTTTTATTTTAAAAAAACGGAGGAGATGCAAAAAATTTTTGCAGATCTTCCGCAAGCCATAGACAATACAAATGAAATTGTTGACAAAATTTCTTTGCTCGATTTAAAAAAAGATATTTTACTTCCCGCCTTTCCAATTCCAAAAGAATTTGAATTACATACAAAAACTGAAACAATTGGAAAATCCGCTATTCCACCAGAAGCGCTCAATCAGTGGGAATATTTAAAACACCTTACTTACAAAGGCGCTAAACTACGCTACGGCACTATCGAAGCGGAAGTGAGGGACAGAATTGAATTTGAGTTGTTCACCATAAAAACCATGGGGTTTGCAGGCTATTTTTTAATCGTTGCTGATTTTATAAAAGAAGGCCGCGACATGGGTGTTTTCATCGGGCCGGGCCGTGGTTCAGCTGCAGGAAGTGTTGTTGCTTATTGTATAAATATTACCAATATCGATCCGATAAAATATAATTTACTTTTTGAAAGATTTTTAAACCCTGATCGTAAATCAATGCCGGATATCGATACGGATTTTGATGACGAAGGAAGAGAAAAAGTAATTGATTATGTTGTAAAAAAATATGGGAAAAATCAAGTTGCACAAATAATTACTTACGGAACAATGGCTGCAAAATCGAGCATTAAAGATGTGGCCCGTTCACTGGATTTACCACTTGGCGATTCAAATGCACTTGCAAAATTAATTCCAGAAAAACCAGGGATTGAATTAAAAAGAGTTTTGCATGCCCCATTAACAATAAATGATTCTACTAAAAAACCGAATAGCAATCATCCAAAATCTTTAGAAGAAAAAGATAGTTTGGGAGCGGAAGAAATGGATCGTGTAAAAAAAATTCGCGAAATCTACAATAGCGATGGAATTGAAAGTGAAATATTACACGAAGCAGAAATTTTGGAAGGATGTGTGCGAAGTACGGGAATTCATGCTTCAGCAATAATTATTGCACCTGTAGATTTAACAGAACTTATTCCCGTTGCAACTTCAAAAGAATCGTATTTATGGCTTACACAAATTGAAGGAAATATAATTGAAGAAGCCGGTGTTATTAAGATGGACTTTTTGGGATTGCGCACTTTAAACATTTTAAAAACAGCATTACAACTCATCAAACAAAATCATGGAGTTACAATTGATATCAATCTTATTCCTTTGAATGATGAAAAAACATTTCAACTATTTCAACACGGCGATACGATTGGAACTTTTCAATTTGAAAGTGCCGGAATGCAAACTCATTTGCGTGCATTAAAACCCGATAAATTCGAAGACTTAATTGCAATGAACGCCTTGTACCGACCGGGTCCTATGGAATATATTCCAGCATATATTGAACGAAAACATGGTCGACAAAATATCAATTATGACCTTCCGGAAATGGAAGAACATCTTAAAGAAACTTATGGAATTACAGTTTATCAGGAGCAAGTAATGTTATTGGCACAAAAACTTGCAAATTTCAGCAAAGGCGATGCGGATGTTTTGCGAAAAGCAATGGGTAAAAAGCAAAAACATATTCTCGATAAAATGAAGGGACAATTTATCGAAGGTGGAACTTCAAAAGGATTTGGAAGTATTACTCTAGAAAAAATATGGACTGATTGGGAATCTTTCGCGGAATACGCATTTAATAAATCCCATTCTACTTGCTATGCACTCATCGCCTACCAAACGGCCTATCTCAAAGCAAACTATAAAGCCGATTATATGTCGGCAGTTTTAAACCATGCTGATTCAATAGAAAAAATTGCATTCTTTATGGAAGAATGCAAACGAATGGGAATAAAAGTGCTTGGCCCCAATATTAATGAATCAAACACGGGATTTGCAGTAAACCAAAAAGGGGAAATAAGATTTGGACTTGCAGGATTGAAAGGTGTTGGAGAAGCAGCCGTTGAAAATATTATTTTAGAAAGATCAAAAGGTGAAAACTTTAAAAATATTTTCGATTTTATTCAACGAATAAACCAGCGAAACGTAAGTAAAAAAACATTGGAAAGTTTGATTTATGCCGGAGCTTTTGATTGTTTTCCCGAACATCACCGTGCACAATTTTTTCATGTTTCGTCAAACGAAACTAAAGCAGCTCTTGAAAAAATCATTGCATTTGGACAAGCTGTTCAGCAAAGTGCAACCAACACTTCAAACACATTGTTTGGAAATCTTTCTTCCGCAATTGAAATAAAAAAACCGGTTCTTCCCAATTGTGAACCATGGACTTTAATTGAACAATTAGATCATGAAAAGGAGGTAACAGGAATGTTCCTCAGCGGCCATCCGCTTGATCATTATCGGTTTGAACTTACACATTACGACATTACGCCGCTTGCTGACTTCAACGAATTCAGAGCTTCTTTGCACCATTATCCAAATTCAAATCGAGTGTTTCGTTTGGCTGGTTTAAGTACAGATGCGCAGCATAATATTTCAAAAAAAGGAAACAAGTATGGTAAATTAGTAATTGAAGATTATTCCGGAAAAACTGAACTCACACTTTGGTCAGATGATTATATAAAATATTCAGCTTTTTTACAACCCGGGAATACATTTTTAATTGTGGGTTGTTTCAAACAACGATTTAAAACTTCCGATTTTGAATTTAAAGTATTAAACATAACTACTTTAGAATCTGTACTTAAGAATTTTACAAAACAAGTTTCAATTGAAACACACCCAAATAATATTTCTGAAGAATTGATTGATTATATAAATTCAAATATTAGTAAAAATCCCGGGAAAGCATCTATTCAGTTTGTATTAACAGATCCGAATGAAAAACTGGAAATAATTTTAAAAAATTCAGGAGCTGGCTTTGAAATGAACCAAGCTTTTGTGGAGTTTTTAAACGGCAATCCCAAATTGGATGTGCAAATTAAAAGCCAATAAAAAAACATATATGCACTATTTATTCAGAATATAAAATAACTGCATAAACACAAACGAATTATTGTACTTTCGCAACCTCTAAAATTAAAACCAAGCAAATAATGGCAAAAGAATTTACAGACGCAAATTTTCAAACAGAAGTTTTGTCTTCCAATAATTTATCAGTAGTTGACTTTTGGGCAGAATGGTGTGGACCTTGCCGTGCAATAGGGCCAGTTATTGAAGAATTAGCAACAGAATATGCAGGCCAAGTGAATATAGGAAAAGTAAATGTTGATAACAACCCATCTATAAGTATGAATTATGGCATCACTTCCATCCCCGCTATTTTGTTTTTTAAAAATGGAGAAATAGTAGATAAACTAGTAGGTGCACACCCCAAAGGAACTTTTGTTAAAAAAATTGATTTACATAAATAAAAAATTAGGCTACACGAAAAACCCCATTAGCGTTGCTAATGGGGTTTTCTTTTTTGCAACATACTTACTTAGATTTATAAATCGCCTGGAGTATGTTTATGCTTAAAAAATAATGCAAACAAAACCGCTACTACTACTGCATAGAAAGAAAATGAAACCCAGATTCCGAACCAATCCAAACCATTGTCGGCATTCGTAAAATAGTTCGCAATAACCATCCCACTTATTTTACTGCCAAGCCAAGCTCCAAAACCATTTGTCATCATCATAAAAATTCCTTGAGCACTTGCTCTAATTTCTGGCTTCACTTGTGAGTCGACAAATAATGAACCGGAAATATTAAAAAAATCAAAAGCAACTCCGTAAACAATACAAGATAAGATTATCATCCACAATCCAGCAGCAGGATCTCCGTAAGCAAACAAGCCAAAACGCAACACCCATGCAATTATGCTAAACAGCATCACTTGCTTAATCCCAAATCTTTTTAGAAAAAATGGAATCGCTAAAATGAAAACTGTTTCTGAAATTTGTGAAATAGATAAAATTATTGCAGGAAACTTTACAGCAATCGTATCTTTAAATTCATCCACTTTTGCAAAGTCGTGCAGGTAAGTATCTCCGTAAGCATTCGTCAATTGTTGTGCAGCTCCCAAAAGCAATGTGAAAATAAAAAATAAAGCCATTTTAGAATTTTTGAAAAGCGAAAAAGCTTGTAACCCTAATGAGTCAACCCATGAATTATTTTTAATCGTATTTCTACTTGGCGGACATGCAGGCAATGAAAACGCATACAATCCAACAATAAAAGAAGCAGTTGCTGCAACATAAAATTGTAATGCAGATTTTTCAATCTGCAAAAGACTTACAACCCACATGGCTGCAATAAACCCAATTGTTCCCCAAATACGAATTGGTGGAAAATCTTTTACAATGCTTTTACCATCTTTAACTAAAATAGTATAGGAAACAGTATTTGTAAGTGAAAGTGTGGGCATATAAAAAAGCATATAAAATAATAGTACCCAAAAAAAAGTAGAAGGATCGCTTACTGTAGGAATGTAGCACAAAATTGCACCACCAATTAGATGGCAAATTCCTAAAAGTTTTTCTGCATTCACCCATCTATCTGCAATTACGCCAGTAATAGTTGGCATAAAAATGGCCGAAATTCCCATTGTAGAAAAAATAGCACCAAACTCCGCTCCGCCCCATTGTTTATTTTGAAACCAATATGCACCAATCGTAATCAACCAAGAACCCCAAATAAAAAACTGTAAGAAGCTTTGAATAGTAAGTCGTAATTTAATGTTCATCTAACTTTTATTTAAGTTTAAATAATAAAAAAGGGAAGATAAGTATTTTAAACTTCCTGCAAAACGCGGTTAATATTCAAATTTTAAAACTTTTTTTTTCTATTTACATATTGTTTTGTAAACTTGTAGCTAGAAATTTAGAACTAAAACTTAATTCTTAATCCAAAAAAAATACTGCTTTGAAAAAATTTACATTTCTAGCAATTACGTTGTCTCTTATTTTTAGCCTCACTTACAAAGCTGATGCTCAACAAAAGCCAACACAAAACTCAACTACAAGCTCTTTTCAACGTTGCGGAACTACTGAGTGGGAAGCCAACATGACGTTGGCATATCCTGAATTCAAAGCACAATATGATGCAAGTGAAAGAATGTTGGGAGAAGCAATTAATCGTTTTTTAGCACAACAAAGTGTTAACCCAAACAGAATAAATGCTCCGATGATTATTCCGATTGTATTTCATGTGGTGCTATCTAATCAAGCATCTGTAACTGATGCAATGATTATGAACCAACTTAATGTTTTAAACAGAGATTTTGCAGGAACAAATGCTGATAGTAATAATATTAGCTATGCTCCTCAATTTCAAGCGGTACGTGGACACTCAGATATTCAATTTTGTTTAGCACAACGTACACCCGCTAACATAGCAACAAACGGGATAAACAGAGTTACTTCAAGCACAGTTTCATCTGGCCCTTCTGCAAGCGATCCTATTAAATCAACTGCTGCTGGTGGTGCTGATGCTTGGGATCCAAATAAATATTTTAATGTTTGGGTCGGTAATTTTACAGGAGGTGGATTATTGGGTTATGCAAGTTTTCCAATTGGATCTCCTGAAAATCCGGGTGGAAATATTTCACAACAAGGTGTTGTTGTTCTAGGTCAAAGTTTACCTGGCGGAACAGCTGCTCCGTATAATTTAGGCCGTACACTTGTTCACGAAGCAGGTCACTTTTTTTGGTTAAGACATATTAATGGAGATGCATCTTGTGGAAACGATTTCCCTTCAACACCAGCATTAGATGACACTCCATTGCAAAGTAATTTAACAAGTGGTTGCCCATCTGGTGCACAAGCAACAGGTTGTACCTCTCCAACTCCTCCTGGTAGAATGTATCAAAACTACATGGACTATACAAACGATGCTTGTTATTCCATGTTTACAAATGGACAAAACACAAGAGCTTATCAAGCTGTTGCTACATTTAGACCAACTTTATTAACCTCAAATGGATGTACACCTCCAATACTTACAAATAATAATGCAAGTATTTCAGCTATAGTTACACCTACAAGTAACTATGTAACTTGCGACCCTACAATTCCGCTTACTGTTACATTACGCAATGCAGGATTAAACGCACTTACTTCTGTAACTATTACTGTAAAAAGAAATGCAACAACTATTCAAACATATTCTTGGACAGGCAACTTAGCTTCAATGACTACAACTAACGTAGTTTTGAATGCAGTTGCACTTTCAATGGGAATTAACAGTATAGAAGTTTGTACTTCACTTCCTAATGGAGTTGCAGACACTGATCCTTCTGATGACTGCAAAACAGTTAGTGGTTCAAGAGGTGGCGGATCTCCTCTTCCTTTAGTAGAAGGATTTGAAACAACTACTTTCCCTCCTACAGGATGGTTAATAGAACAAACACCTCCTGATGCCTATACTTGGACAAGAAATTTAACAGGAGTAGCACATGGTGGAATTGGTAAAGCATACATCAACCATTTTAACTATAGTGGAAGTGGACAAGCGGATGATTTAAAAACTGCTAACTATTCAATTGGTACTGCCGATTCAATGTGGGTAAGTCTTTGGGGAGCTTATAGAGGTTATCCAGGATTCCCATTTGAAGCATTCCAAATTCTTGCTTCTCGCGACTGCGGACAAACATTCCAAACAGTTTATTCTGTAAGAAATGATACTGCATTTGTTGGACCAGCTGGATCTCCTACAACAACCGGATCAAATTATTTCCCTGCCGCAGTTGATCATTGGATTCAAAAATCAATTGACATTTCCAGCTTTATTGCCTCCGGTAATGTTCAATTGAAATTCCGCAGCATAAACAATTTTGGAAACAACTTTTTCTTAGATGATATCAACCTTGATAAAAAGATATTTTTCAATAATGATGCAGGAGTAATAAGCATTGACAGACCTTACACTAATATTTGTGTAAATAGCGAAGCTCCTGTTGTTACAATTAAAAACTTCGGAAAAATTCCATTGACTTCCGTTAAAATTAATTTCCAAGTTGACGGAACCGGCGCTGTGACCACTTTTGCATGGACTGGAAATCTATCAAGAAATCAAACAGCAACAGTAACATTACCGGTTACCTCATACGGGACTACAGGTAATCACAGTCTTAGAGTTTATACATCAGACCCAAACAATGTACCGGATGAAGATGTTTCAAACGATTCAAAAACTAAGAATATAATTGTTAACGTAGTGTATGATTTACCGGGTTCAGTTTCCGAAGAATTTACAGGAACAACATTCCCACCGGCAAATTGGGCAGTTACAAATCCTGATGCTGACATGACTTGGGCACACAATGCCACAGTTGGTAAAAAGAATCCTGGTTCAGCTTGGTTCAATGATTTCGCAAATAATACTATTGATAGAAGAGATGATTTGGGTATGCCAAATTATAAATATTCAAATATTGACTCTATCTTCTTAACCTACAATCTTGCTACAGTAACGAAAGCACTTCCTGGTACAACAGGTGTAAGATTGGATACCCTTACTGTATTGTTATCTAAAGATTGTGGAAATACATTTACAACTATTTCTAAGAAGTGGGGGGAAGATTTACAAACTGTTAATGATCCAAACTTCCAAATTTCATTAAGTAATTTTATTCCTCTTAGCAATCAATGGAAAAGTGATTCATTGAATTTGGGTAGATGGCTTGGCGCTACAGAGCCGTTGTTTAAACTATTATTCCGATTCAGTGGGAATTTCGAAAACAACTTTTATTTGGATGATGTAAATGTTCGTACGGAAGTTTTACCTGCAAGATTGAAAAAAGATGGTTACATGATTTTACCAAGTCCATTTACAAATTCATTTGGTATCTGGCATTATCAAATGCCTAGCAACCTTCGCTATGTAACTATTTATAATGCTGCAGGACAAAAAATATGGGCAAAACAATTTACAGGAAATGCAGAAAAATTGATTACTGTTGATCTTGCAAACAGAGCTCCAGGAATGTACAGTGTGCATCTTGGTTATGAAGACAGCAATAGAAATATCGTAGTTCCAATTATTAAGTATTAATAATTAATCTATAATTTTTATAACCCCGAATTTCACTTCGGGGTTATTTTTTTTGAATTAAATTTGCAACTCAAAAGAAAGCTATGCATACTGCGTTAGATTATCCTCATTCTATTTCCAAAGAATTGTTACAAATCAAAGAAAAGGTTTTTAATGCAGTGCGAATTACAGACGAAGAAGCGCTTCTACTTTTTGAAAAAGCTACACTCCCATTTTTAGGTTTACTTGCAAATCATGTAAAAGAAAAATTGCATGGCGACACGGTTTATTTCAACCGAAATTTTCATATCGAACCAACCAACTTATGTGTTTTTAGTTGCAACTTTTGTAGCTATAGTCGTTTGTACGCACACAAAGAAGAAGGATGGGAACTTTCGGAAGAGCAAATGTTAGACATCGTAAAAAAATATGACGACCAACCAGTTACCGAAGTGCATATTGTAGGTGGAGTTCATCCAAAATTGACGTTGCATTTTTTTACCAACCTATTAAAAAAAATAAAAGCACATCGTCCCCATTTACACATCAAAGGATTTACGGCTGTGGAATTGGATTATATGTTTCGTAAAGCAAAAATGAGTACAAAAGAAGGAATGCATTTTTTACAAGAAGCGGGACTGGACTCTATTCCAGGCGGTGGTGCGGAAATTTTTCATCCGGAAATAAGAGAAAAAATATGTGCAGATAAAGTAGATGCTGAAGGTTGGTTGGAAATTCATCAAACAGCACACGAACTAAATATGCACAGCAATGCAACCATGCTTTTTGGTCATATCGAAAATAATTTTCATCGTATCGACCACATGAGTCGGCTAAGAAATTTACAAGATAAAACCAATGGTTTCAACACATTTATTCCGCTGAAATTTAGAAATAAGGATAACGATATGAGCCATATTTCAGAAACTTCATTGATAGAAGAAATGAAAATTTTTGCAATTGCAAGAATTTACTTGGATAACTTTCCACACATAAAAGCGTATTGGCCAATGCTTGGCCGACAAAATGCGCAACTATCACTTTCGTTTGGTGTAAACGATATTGACGGAACGATTGACGACACAACAAAAATTTATTCTATGGCCGGTTCCGAAGAACAAAATCCTTCGATGACAACGGAGCAATTAGTTACGCTAATTAAACAAGCAAACAGAAAACCAGTGGAGCGAGATACCTTATATAATGTAGTTAAAGATTATTCAGTTGCATAATTGCCAATTTTTAACAATGTCAATTTTGAAAAATAAAAACACTTTAAGTAAAATCGTTTTTTGTTTAAGTGTATTTGTTACAGCTTTTTGGATTTTATCTCAGCTAATAGATGTTTATAAAATTGTGTTGGTAGGTGCACTGTTTGAAATTCTTTGGTTACCAATGCTTGCATTATTATTTTGCTTACCTCTAATTTCCATTTATCATTTTATAAAGGAAAAATATAATTTCAAATCGCTGTACTTCTTTTTATTTCTTATTCAACTTGCCACAATTTTTGTATTGTTTACTTTCTTCGATTAAAGAATATTTAAAAAGAAGGTGACTCTTCACTATTTAAAGGGAGTGGTAATATTCTTTGATTTTGGTCGCCATAAGTTTTCGTCTTAATATCAAAAAATCGTTGTAGTCGTCAATACTCATTTTTTGAATTTCAATTGGTACACAATTCATCTTTAGGTTTTCCAAAAGTTGTTGTAAATTAGAAAGTCCACTTACTTGCTGATTGCCGCTTAAAATTTGTGTTTTAACTACTTCAAAATATTCCTTTGGAGGTTTGTTTCCAACCTTAATATTTATTTCAGATTGCATATAAACATAATTGGCAATTTGATTGTATTTGCTCCTATCCAAACCATTCTTTTTTAAATAGTCTTTTGGAAACAAATGGTGAATATCACCTCGAAGAGAAATCAAATCGCTGATTAAAACATCTTTTGATAAAAATCCTTTGTCGTTAGCTTTAACTTGCGATGCTAAGAAAACATGAAAAAACGGGCTACTTGCTACTGAAGTATCTAAACTCTGAGGTAATGAAGCATTCCAAAATGCATCAGATAATTCGCCTTCTTCTTTTTCTTTTATATACTCATCAAATGGTTTATGAACTATTTGTTTGATGTCAAAATCAAAAACTGATTCAGGAGAACCAGAATAACGCCCAGTGAGTATTGTGTAAACAAACCAACGCCTAACATATTTTTCAATTGCAACAGAATTAACTCCCAATTCTTTTAATTTGAGATAGACGATGTACGCAAAATTTATTACGTTTTGAGAACGCAGCATTTCAGGAGAAATGAAACCTGCGGACTTAATTATCATGAGAAACCTTTTATAATTGGTTTCGTTTATAAAATTTAAAACGCCTTGTTTTAATGTTTCGAATGAGTTCGCAGCAATTTCATTTTCAAAAGTTCTTGTTTCAAAATTTCTTCCTGAAAGTAAACTTACCAAATCTGATAATCGTCCTCTATTGAATTGTGATGTGAATGCAACACGAATCAAATCTGTGTATTGAGGATCATACAAATCTTCGCTTTCACTTCTGAGCCATTGCATTTTCTGAAAGAAGTCAGTTTTTGCAAATTCTTTATCGTTATCAACTATATGGTTATAAAATTCAGGGGATATTACCAAATGACAGAAGTAGTCAATTGCTTTTCTAAGTGTATTGCCATCAAATTCTGTATTTGCAGCTATTTTACTCATAGCAAAATCTGCCTGACTCAAAACAACTCCTTTTGAATTGATACGAATAAAAATTTCTGTTACAGTTTCAATATCTAAATCCGGTGCAAGTTCAATTAATCCAATTTGTTTTTTTGGAATATTTAAAAGTGTTGTTATTGTTTTCTCAATTTTTCCCTCATCGGCTTCTGGATTTAATTTCAAATAGTCTCTAATGACTTTTAAAACACTTCCATTTATAACTTCTCCAATGTCGTGAAGCCATGTTTTATCTTTAATTATTGCGGGATTTTGAACTTCAAATTTTTCGTTGATTGGGTGAAATGCAATTTTGATTTTAACTCTTTCGTATGTTTTGTTGATTACATACTGACCAAGTATAGCCGCTGTTAATGCAGTTACACGTTGTTGTCCGTCAATTAGAATTTTTTTCCCTTCGCTTAAACTACCGTCTTTAAGTCGAACATTTGGATTTCTCCAAGCGATAACATAACCGATTGGATACCCCTGATACAAACTATCCATTAAGTCACGAACTTTTGAACTATCCCAAACGAACGGTCTTTGAATTTCTGGTATTGCTATTTCACCTGAGTTTACCCAAGCTAAAATTGTCTCAATTAAATGTTGGTTAACGGAGTATTTCTGCATAATAGTTGGTTTTTAGATCAGGTTAAAGTCTCCACATAAATTCAAACAATGACTGGAAATTTATTTTGTTTAAATTGATTATATGCAATTTAGTCTTTTAATTGAAAACTAACACTCCGGTAAACTCAATGGCACATTTAATGCCAATCCACCGTCGGCAGTTTCTTTGTATTTATTATCCATATCACGGGCAGTGTCCCACATTGTTTTTACAACTGCATCCAATGAAACTTTTGCAAAATCCGGACTACTTTGTAGTGCTAATTGAGAAGCAGTAATTGCTTTAATTGAGCCCATCGTATTGCGTTCGATACAGGGTATTTGCACAAGTCCGCCAATGGGGTCGCATGTTAAACCCAAATGATGTTCCATTGCAATTTCTGCAGCCATTAATACTTGTCGTTGAGTTCCACCCATACATTCCGTCAATGCTGCAGCAGCCATAGAAGAGGAAACACCAATTTCTGCTTGGCAACCTCCCATTGCAGCAGAAAGTGTGGCACCTTTTTTAAAGATGCTTCCAATTTCAGATGCCGTTAATAAAAACTGAATAATTTTTTGTTCATTAGCTCCATCACAAAAACAAATATAATATTGCAACACAGCAGGTACTACTCCTGCCGCACCATTTGTTGGAGCAGTTACAACTCTTCCAAACGATGCATTTTCTTCATTTACTGCAAGTGCAAAACAGCTTACCCAATCTAAAATATAATTAAAATCTTTGCCGCCGTTTCGAATGGTTTCAACCCAAGAATCATAATCGGAGTAAACATTTTCTCCAATTAATTTTTTATTTAAATCAAATGCTCTTCGTTTTACTTCCAATCCGCCGGGTAAAATTCCAGTAGTGTGACATCCTTTGTAGATGCACTCTTTCATCGTTTTCCAAATATGCAACACACCGTCAGTTGTTTCTTTTTCGGTACGCCAACAAGTTTCATTTTCTAAAACAACTTCCGAAACCGACAATCCGGTTTTCATACACCAATGCAATAAATCGTTTGAAGTATTAATTGGAAATGAAGGTTGAACAGTTTGTAAAACGGATTCCTCCTCTCCTTCTTTTTTTACAAACCCACCACCAATTGAATAAAAAGTTTCTGCTATTGAATTTTCGCCTTCAATCTCAGCAACAAATGTTAATCCATTGGGATGAAAGGGTAAAGTTTCGCTACTTAAAAATTCAATTTCTTTTGCAGGATCAAAACTGATTTCGTGCTTTCCATTTAAAACTATTTTTTTCGTAGCAGCTATCCCATCAATTTTTGTTTTAACGCTTGTAACCTCAACTGATACCGGATCGGCGCCGCATAATCCAAGTTGAACAGCCACATCTGTGCCATGCCCTTTTCCTGTTTTTGCCAAGGATCCGTATAAAAATATTTTTACTGATTTTGTTTTCGAAAGAAATTTTTTATTTTCTAATGTATTTATAAACCGTTGTGCAGCTCGCCATGGACCTAATGTATGCGAACTGGAAGGGCCAATACCTATTTTAAAAATATCAAAAACAGAAATTGCTTCGTTTGACAAATTAATTGAATTTAAAATTTTAACTTTTATATCCCTCTCTTGAGATCAATCTTTGATACTGTTCTTCGTTTCTTTCCCAGCGATGTCGCGTTGTAAAAATTAGTACAAATACAAAAATTAAAAACATTGCAAAAATCAACACAAGTATAAACGAGGGTCTGCTATTTATTACCATTGCTGCTCTTTTATGCCAACCAGTAGCTATATTCACAAATAAAGCTGTGATAAACAAGAAACTTAAAGGCAAACCCACCCTCCATTGACTGGTAATCTTTTTTTGCTGTTCTCTATTTTGTTCCCAAAATTTTAGAAACTTTTTTTCTTCCTCTGTGTACATGGTTACAAATGTACACAGTCTTAGCAGCTTCACGCCATTACAATAATATAATATATATTGCAGTAGCTGAAAATGGGAAAATGAAAATACCCGCACTACTTTCAAAATATTTGTTCGCTACTAAAAAATTGAATTTAGCAGGAATTGGAAGCTTTATTATTGAAAATGAAGATTTACAAAATATTGTATTTACACAAGATGTTTCGCTGAAAATGGACAAAGAACTTATTGCATTTGTTTCGTCGCAAACGGGAAAAATGAAAAGTTTGAGCAAGGCCGATCTTGAATCTCATTTTGATTTAATTGCTCAATTTTTAAATATCGGAAAGCCCTTCTTTTTCGAAGGAATTGGAACTTTGGTGAAACCAAAATCTGGAATCTTTCAATTCACTCCGGAAATTCAAAAAAATGAAAAATTAAAAACAAAAGAAGCAGTTGCTGCAGATTTTAAATCAATACTTTATTTAAAATATTCCAGTTACAAAAAAAGATTAAAAATTGTATTCACCATAACAATAATATTATTAATCAGTTTTTCGATTTGGCAGGGTTACAAATTTTACATCGAAAAAAACAAGTCAAACAAAGCAGATTTTGAAACTACAAATTCAAAAACAGAACCATTCGTTCAAGTAGATTCTATTGACATTCTGCAAGTAAAAGACACTTTGAACGCACAAATTGAATATCAATTTATCATTGAAGAAGCTACGCAACAAAGAGCAAGCATTCGATACAATCTTTTAAAAAGTTACGGTCTCGATATTAAAATAAAAACAGAAGATTCTTTAAAATACATTCTTTATTTTTCTGTAAAGGCATTCCCTTCGGACACACTCAAAATTCGCGATAGCCTTTCTGCCATGTATGTCAACCCTAATTTTATGAAAACGGGAAAAGCATTGATTGAATAGCTCAACCTTTTTTTGCATTACAACATTTCAGAAAATTAAAAAACAACCATTAACTTCGTCCCTTAATGAAACTACTCATTAAGCAGGCAAAGGTTATTGACACAAGTTCCCCATTCAATGGTAAAACTATTGACGTATTAATTGAAAACGGAATTGTTGTTCAACTCAGCAAAAAAATCAATTCAAAAGCGGATCAAGTAATTTCTGAAAAAGGAATTTGTATTTCACCTGGTTGGGTGGATGTTTTTGCAAATTTTTGCGAACCTGGGTTTGAACAAAAAGAAACCATTCAAACTGGGGCAAAGGCTGCGGCGGCAGGCGGTTTTACAGATGTATTTTTAATACCAAACACCAAACCGAGTATTGACAACAAAAGTCAAGTTGAATACCTAAAACATAAATCGAAGAAACTACCGATTACAATTCATCCCATTGGTGCAATTACCAAAAACACCGATGGAAAGGAATTGGCAGAAATGTATGACATGAGGGCTGCAGGCGCAGTTGCATTTAGCGATGGAACAAATTCGGTTCAATCAGCAGGATTAATGGTAAAAGCACTTCAATACGCAAAAGCACATGATGGAGTTTTAATTCAAATTCCGGATGATAAAAGTATAAACCCGCACGGTTTAATGCATGAAAGTGTAATTTCCACTCAACTTGGACTTCCTGGAAAACCATCCATTTCGGAAGAGTTAATGGTTGCAAGAGATATTAAACTTTCAGAATATACCGACTCTCGTATTCATTTTACAGGAATTGCATCCAAAGAATCAATTGACAGAATCAAAAAAGCTAAAAAAGAAAATTTAAAAATTAGTTGTTCGGTTACACCCTATCATCTTTTTTATTCTGATGAAAACTTGAAAGATTACGACAGTAATTTTAAAGTTAATCCTCCCATTCGCTCAGCATCCGACCGCAAAGCATTGCAAAAAGCAATTATGGATGGAACAATAGATTGTATCGCAACACATCACCATCCTCACGAAAAAGACAGCAAAGTTTGCGAATTTGAATATGCAAAATTTGGAATGACTGGATTAGAAACTGCTTACGGAGTTTTGAAAACAGCGATGCCAAACATTTCAGATGAAAAATTGGTGGAAATATTTTCAACCAATTCAAGAAAAATTTTTAACCTTCCTGCTGCTTCAATAAAAAAAGATGCTGCAGCTTGTATTACTTTGTTTCATCCCAATAAAAAATGGAATTACAAAATTGAAACGATTCAATCAAAATCGCAAAACTCACCCTTTATTGAAAACCAGTTTACAGGAAAAATTATAGGAATTATTAATAAACAGCAAGTATTTTTGAACAAATAACTCAACTTATGGAAAAATCAAATCCAATTACAGCAATTCAAAAAGGATTAATCATCTCCGGATTTTTAATTGTTTTAAGTACCAGTATTTATTTTTTAGGACTTCAAACTGAAAAATGGGCACAATGGGTAAGCTACATAATATTAATGGGAGGAGTTCTGTGGGCTTGCATTAGCTATGGAAAGGAAAATGATAATAATGTAAGTTTTGGAAATGTATTTGCTCACGGCTTCAAAGTTTCGGCAATAATTACTTGCATGATGATTATTTCTTCGACGTTATTCATTTTTCTATTCCCTGAAATTAAAGAAAATGCAATAGAAATAGCAAGAGCAGAAATGGAAAAAAATCCTCAAATTACAGAAGAACAAATTGAAATGGCTCTTTCAATGACACAAAAATGGTTTATGGCATTTATGATTGGAGGAATCCTTTTGGCTTATTTAATTTTCGGATGCATTGCTTCTCTTATTGGCGGTGCTGTTACAAAAAAGAATCCTTCTAATCCTTTTGAACAAACAAATATGTAATGGATATTTCTTTAGTTATACCATTATACAACGAGGCAGAATCGCTTCCTGAATTATGTGCATGGATTTCTCGTGTGGTAAATGAAAATAATTTTTCGCACGAAATAATTTTAATTGATGACGGAAGTAACGATAATTCTTGGCAAGTAATTAAAGAATTAAGTGTACAATATGCAAGTATAAAAGGAATAAAATTTCAACGCAATTATGGAAAGTCTGCGGCATTGAACGAAGGTTTTCGTGCAGCAATCGGCAATGTTGTAATTACGATGGATGCTGACATGCAAGACAGTCCCGATGAAATTCCTGAATTGTACAAAATGATTACAAAAGAAAAATTCGAAATCGTAAGCGGTTGGAAAAAAAAGCGCTACGACAGTACAATTGCCAAAAATATTCCATCTAAAATATTCAACGGTGTTACGCGAAAAATTACAGGAATAAAATTGCATGATTTTAATTGTGGATTGAAAGCCTATCAAAACAAAGTGGTGAAAGGCATTGAAGTTTACGGAGAAATGCATCGCTATATTCCAGTTATTGCAAAATGGTCAGGCTTTAAAAAAGTTGGAGAAAAAGTGGTTGAACACCGTGCAAGAAAATACGGCATTACAAAATTTGGTTGGGAAAGATTTGTCAACGGTTTTTTAGATTTACTTTCCATCAGTTTTGTTGGAAAATTTTCCAAACGACCCATGCATTTTTTTGGTTTGTGGGGAACGTTATTTTTTCTTGCAGGAATAAGTATTGCCATTTATTTGATTGTATCAAAAATTTTAGATTCATCAGTTTCACTCACCAATCGCCCAGGATTTTATCTTTCATTAACAGCAAGCATCATTGGCGTTCAATTATTTTTAGCTGGATTTATTGGCGAACTAATTTCTAGAAATTCACCGGGGAAAAATTCATACCAGATTGAAGAAAAGGTTGGACTCTAATGCAAAAAATAATAATCATAGGCCCTGCACATCCACTCCGTGGTGGAGGAATGGTAACATTTAATCAAAGATTAGCCAAAGAATTTAACGATTCCGGATTTGATTGCAGTATTGTTTCGTTTAGTTTACAATATCCTTCTATTTTTTTTCCGGGGAAAACGCAAAAAACGAATGAGCCTGCTCCAAAATCATTGCACATTCGCTCTTTAATTAATTCCATCAATCCCATCAATTGGATTTTAGTTGGAAATAAAATTAAAAATGAAAAACCCGATTTAATTATTGTCCGATTTTGGATTCCTGTTTTGGGATTAGCACTTGGCACTATTTTACGAATCATTAAAAAAAATAGAATTAGTAAAATAGTTTGCATTGCCGACAATATTATTCCCCACGAAAAAAGAATTGGCGATAAATTTTTCACCACTTACTTTTTAAAAAATTGCGATGCATTTATTACAATGAGTGAACAAGTAGAAAACGATTTGAAATTGTTTGAAAATTCAAAGCCGTCAAAACTAGAACCACACCCTCTTTACGACAATTTTGGTGCAGCAATTGAAAAACAAGTTTCAAGAGCAATTTTAAAAATTGAACCCACAGAAAAAATTATTTTATTTTTTGGATTTATTAGAGCATATAAAGGATTAGATATTTTATTGGAAGCGATGGCAGATGAACAAATTAAAAAATCAAACATAAAATTATTAATCGCTGGCGAATTTTATGAAGAGGAGAATAAATACAAAAAAATTATTCAAGATTTAAACATCAGCAAGCAAGTTATTTTACACACCAATTTCATTCCGGATGAGCAAGTACGAAACTATTTCTGTGCAGCAGATGCGGTAATTCAACCCTATAAAAGTGCTACGCAAAGTGGCGTTACTCCCCTTGCCTATTATTTTGAAAAACCAATGATTGTTACCAATGTTGGAGGACTCCCCCATTCTGTTCCGCATGAAAAAGTTGGATTGGTTACATTTCCGAATGCAAAATCATTAACAGATGCAATTATTCATTTTTATGCGTTAGGTGAAAATCATTTTATTCCTCACCTTCGTCAAGAAAAAATAAAATATAGTTGGAGTAATATGGTCAACGCAATTATGCAATTAGCAAAAAATGTTTAAACGAAAACAGTACCGATGAAAACAATTAAACAAATTATTGAATCTTCAATCAGCACAAAACAAGCTATACTTGCTGACGATTTATTATTGGCTACAATTGAAAAAATTATTTTAGTAATAACAACTGCTTTTAAAAATGGCAACAGAATTTATTTCTGTGGAAATGGCGGCAGTGCTGCAGACGCACAACATCTTGCAGCAGAATTTTCTGGGCGATTTTATAAAGATCGAAAAGCACTTCCTGCAGAAGCGTTGCACTGCAACAGTTCGTATGTTACAGCTGTTGCAAACGATTATGGGTATGAATTTATTTACTCCAGAATTATTGACGGAATTGGAAATAAAGGTGATATTTTAATTGGAATTTCAACTTCTGGAAATTCAAAAAATATTATCAAAGCATTTGAAACAGCCAAAGAAAAAAATATTACTACTATTGGTTTTACCGGTAGCAACGCCGGAAAAATGAAGGAGTTAAGTAATTATCTAATTAATATCCCTTCAACCGACACACCGCGAATTCAAGAAAGTCACATACTTATTGGACATATTATTTGTGAACTTGTAGAAGAAACCTATTTCAATTAATTATTTTTTTGTAACTGCAATGCCATCATTAGAATTGTTAAAGATTGATAAAACCTGGACAATATTTTTAGACCGAGACGGAGTTATCAATCAAGAAAAAAGAGAAGAATATGTATTAAATTGGAATCAATTCAAATTTTACAATGGATCACTCGAATCCATTCATTTATTAACAACCATTTTTGGAAAAATTATTGTTGTTACAAATCAACGAGGTGTGGGTAGAGGGATAATTAGTAATGAAGATTTGATTGAGATTCACACCAATATGAAATCTTCGATAGAAGCTGCTGGCGGGAATATTGCGGGCATTTACGCTTGTACAAATATCGCTGATAATCACCCCAATCGAAAACCAAATACAGGAATGGCTATTGCTGCACAAAATGATTTTCCCGATATCATTTTTTCAAAAAGTATTATGGTTGGCAATAAATTAAGTGATATGCAATTTGGACGAAACGCCGGCATGTTCACTGTTTTCTTAGCAACCACTCATCCCGAAACAACTTTTCCAAATCAATTAATCGATTTCCGTTTTGATTCACTAACTGATTTTGTAAAAGCACTGTAACTTTGAATAAACTTCAACATCATTTCTGTGATTAAGTCATTAAAATATTTTTTATTTCTTTGGTTAAGTGTAGCTTTTACTTCATTAATTTTTGCACAAACGATTTCTACAACCGATAAAAGAATTTTAAAATCGAAAGAAGATTCACTTAAATTTTTAGCGAAGAATTTAATCACCGATAGTTTGACAGAAAGTAGAATGCGCAGCGACAGCCTTTTTGTAAAAACAATGATTAGAAGTTTACAAACAAAAAATTCTTTCTTTTATCCTTTCGACTCTGTTCAAGGTATTTCTAAAATTTATGCTCCGGATAGCTCTTTTAAAATTTTTACTTGGTATTTGCAATACGATGATTATTACGGAAGGCAGCGTGGATTTATTCAAATGCGCACAAAAGATGGAACACTAAAAGGTTTTGCGCTACGCGACAATTCCGAGTTTACGGAATTTCCCAATTCAATTAGTTGCAGCGATTCGAATTGGATTGGTGCTGTTTATTACAATATAATAAAGACTCAATTTCAAAACAAAAATTACTACACTTTATTTGGCAACGATTATCATTCTGTTAGAAGTTCCAAAAAATGGATTGAAGTTTTAACTTTTGATGAAAAGAATCGTCCACTTTTTGGAGGAGATTTTTTTAGTTTTGAAGAAGATAGCACCATCAAAGAAACACAACATCGTTTTGGTTTTGAATACAAAAAAGAAGCAAGCACATTCGCAAATTTTGTTCCAGAATTAAATGTTATTTTATTTGATCATTTAATTTCAGAAACTGCCGAACAAGAAAATGCGTGGACTTTTGTACCCGACGGAGATTATGAAGGATTTCAATGGAGAAAAGGAAAATGGGTACACATTGAAAAAGTATTTAAAGATAAATTGCAAGATGGACAAGCCCCTGTTTCTGTTCCTTATTTTGACACAAAAAAAACAACAAAAAAATCGGAAGGAATTAAATAGTTATCTTAATCATCCAATTTAAGAACTGCTAAAAATGCTTCCTGTGGCACTTCTACATTACCTATTTGACGCATTCTCTTTTTACCTTCTTTTTGTTTTTCCAATAATTTTCTTTTCCTACTTATATCGCCTCCGTAACATTTTGCAGTTACATCTTTTCGCATTGCAGAAATATTTTCTCGTGCAATTACTTTAGCTCCAATTGCTGCTTGAATTGCAATTTGAAATTGCTGGCGCGGAAGTAATTCTTTTAATTTTTCGCATAACTTTCTTCCAAATTCTTGCGATCGACTTCGATGAATCAATGCACTTAAAGCGTCTACTTTTTCATTGTTCAACAAAATATCCATTTTTACAATATCACTTTCGCGATAGCCAATTGGATGATAATCGAAAGAAGCATAACCTCTTGTTTGCGATTTTAATTTATCATAAAAATCAAAAACAATTTCTGTTAATGGTACTTCAAAAAGAAGTTCAACTCTTGTTTGCGTTAGATAATTTTGATTTAATAAAATTCCTCTTTTCCCTAAACAAAGTGTCATGATATTTCCAATATACTCGGGCTTTGTAATTATTTGTGCTTTAATAAATGGCTCTTCAATTCTGTCTGTTTTTACCGGATCTGGAAACTCAAGCGGATTGTTTACAATTAATCTTTCGCCTTTTGTTGTAAATGCGATGAAGGCAACGTTCGGCACTGTTGTAATCACCGTTTGATTAAATTCTCTTTCTAATCGTTCTTGAATTATTTCCATGTGAAGCAATCCTAAAAATCCACAACGAAATCCAAATCCAAGTGCTTTTGAAGTTTCCAACTCGTAAGTTAAGGAAGCATCGTTCAACTGTAATTTATCCATGCATTCGCGCAGCTCTTCAAAATCATCTGTATCCACTGGAAAAATTCCGGCAAAAACCATTGGCTTCACATCTTCAAAACCTTTTACCATTATGGGGTTTTTGTTGCTTTGCAATGTAATTGTATCTCCCACTTTCACCTCTTTAGCAACTTTAATACCAGTAATAATATAACCAACTTCACCACAATTCACTTCAGTTTTTGGTTCGAGTCCCAATTTTAAAATACCAACTTCTTCTGCGTGATAAACTTTATCGGTAGATACAAATTTTACTAAATCTCCCTTTTTTATTTTCCCATTTAAAATGCGATAATAAATAATAATACCTCTAAAAGAATTAAAAATAGAATCAAAAACCAAGGCCTGTAACGGTTTAGTTTCATCTCCTTTTGGTGGCGGAATTCGGCTGATGATTGCTTCTAAAATTGCATCAATTCCCAATCCTGTTCTTCCACTTGCCAATAAAATATCTTCCGGTTTGCAACCAATTAAATCTACAATTTGATCTTGCACTTCTTCAATCATTGCACCATCCATATCAATTTTATTGATAACCGGAATTATTTCAAGATCATTTTCAATTGCAAGATATAAATTACTGATTGTCTGAGCTTGAATTCCCTGAGCAGCATCAACCAAAAGAAGGGCTCCTTCGCAAGCTGCTAATGCACGACTCACTTCGTAGCTAAAATCAACGTGGCCTGGAGTATCAATCAAATTTAAATTATAAGATTGCCCATCAGTATGCTTGTAATCTATTTGAATTGCATGGCTTTTAATTGTAATTCCTTTTTCTCTTTCCAAATCCATGTCATCTAAAACCTGATCCATCATTTGACGTTCACTAATCGTATTTGTAACTTGTAAAAGCCGATCCGCCAAGGTAGATTTTCCGTGATCAATATGTGCGATGATACAAAAATTTCGAATATTCTTCATGGGTTTCAGCTCATTTTTAAGAGCCGCAAAGGTAACGAAAATCGGCGAGTTGAAATATTAATAAAATTTGTAATTCCAATTAAAACCCAGCTTGATATAAAGCTAATAGTTGAGTGCTAACTTCAGTTTGTGAATATTTATTTTGAGCCGTAAAAGCATTTATTATTCGATTGTAAGTTTTGTAATTTGTTAACATTGTTTCAATGGCCAAAAGTAAAGCTGGTTCATTGTTTGGCTCAACTAAAACTCCATTTTCAGAATTAATAATTTCAGTAACGCCCCCAACTTTGGTTGCAATTACAGGAATTCCACAACACAAAGCTTCTAAAATGCTACACGATTGCGTTTCGTAATTACTAAAAGAAATAAAAATGTCTGAATTTCTTAAAAGCGTTGCTACATTTTCATGCGTAATTTCACCTTCAAACTGAACATTTTGTTGCAAATTATTTTGTATTACAAAATACCGTAACATTTCGATGGCTGGTCCATAAATTACACAATTCCAATCACCTCTTTTTAGTACCAATGATTTTAGCACTCTTAATAAACCAATTGTATTTTTCGAATTATCAAGTGAAGTATAATGTACAAATTGAAATTTTTCATTTTTGGTTTCATTAAAATAAAACAATTGCTTATCCACAACATTGGGAATAATTTTTATTTTAGCACTCGATTCAATTGCTTTTATTTTTTCACCCAAATCATAACTTACAGGAATTACACAATTCGAAAGTTGAAATATTTTTTTAACTAAAAATCTAAATATAAAATTTCGATTAAAATAATTGTTCGCAACATTTTTATTGTAGCCCGACCAATGCTCCGTAACAAAATATGAAATTCCAAACTTGTACTTTAAATACAAAGCAATCAACCCTGCTTTGTACGCAACATGCACATGAACAAACTTTGGTTTTCCTTCTTTTTCGAAAAGTAGTTTCAACTGCTTTTTATAAATACTACAATATTTATAAAATGAATATATTTTATTTGCAATGCTCGGCAAATACATTGGTACAGCATAATAAACAATTGTTTCTGTAAGATTTTGAAAGCTGTTTTTTTCAACTTTAATATTATCAGTTACAAAATTTTTAGTGTCTTTTATAACATACAAAACATGAACCGGTTTATACAAAGTCAAAGATTTGGCATGGCGTTGAATAAAATCGCCATTAAATTTATCCAACTTACTCGGATACCAAGAAGGAAGCCAAAGGATAGGTGAATTATTTTCTTCCACAATTTAATTTTGAAGTAGTTACAACAATATAAAATCTGATTTTTGAAATTTCCAAAATTCGCGAATGGAAATCTTTTCATTTTTTAAGAATTGAAACCCCATTATTAAAGCTGCAATTGAATATGCTACTGAGTTTGCAAAAGCTGCTCCCATCATTCCTGATTTTGGAATTAATAAAAAATCGAGTGAAATAATTACAATTAAACAAAAGGCTGTGTTTATGAAATTTATCCAAAGTTTTTTCTGAATAGAAAAATAAGCGGCAAAAAAAGTTGTCGAAATAAATAAAAAATAACCAGGAAGCATTACCAACAATGGTAAAAACCCTTTCGAAAATTCTACTTGAAAGAAAAAGCGATAGATGAAAGCCGCCATTAATACAATGGCAATAATTATAAAAATTGAAAAAATACTTATAACTCGATAAAGTTGTAAAAATTTAGTCCGTTCATAATTGGGTTGGTTTAGAAACGCCGGCACTATTAATGCTGCAATAATTTTTGGAGCAACCCAGAGCAGTTGTGCAAATTGACAAGCTTGAGCATAAATTCCTACTTCGCTTTTTCCGAAATAATAATTCAAAATCCAATAGTCACTTCGATAAGCGAAAAATTGAATCAGATTGGTAAAAAAGACAATTGCAGAAAAATGAAATAGCGATTTTAAATGTGCAGATTTTATCCTTTCAAATTTTATCTTATTGTTCAGATAATGGAATACGAAAGAAACAGAAATTCCTTGTAAAAAAATTAAACTACAAAAAAGTAAAAAAGAGTTTACAATTGTAAACAAACCTGTAAATCCAAGCAATAATAAAACAAAAAACAGACTAGACACAAACAACAAAACTTTATTTGCAATTGCAGCTTTATTCAATGCATAAAAAAGAGAAACATATTTTTCAACCAAAATCAACCCCGTGAAATAAATCATTTCCAAAATTAAAAAGGAACTACTCGCTTGTTGCGTTAGTAATGTTGTATCGAAAAATGAAATTGAAAAAAATTCCAATAAAGCAAAAAGCAAGAGTTGAAAAATTCCTGCAAAAGATGCAAATGAAAAAACTTGATTGGTTGAAAGTTCATTTTTTGCTCCATGCCAAATGATTGCCGCATCGGTTCCCAAACCTGAAATGAGTAAAAAAACAGCGCTATTCACAATCAATAAGGAAATGATGCCAAAATTAGTTGCACCAGAAAGTTTGGCAACCAATAAGGAAACAAAAAAATTGACAAGCAAAAATAAAAACCGGTAAATACTTGCATTAAAAATCTTCATCCACATGCATTACGAATTTTTTATTTACAAAAGAGTAGCACAAATTATTTCAACCCAGAAATTATTTCAACAAAATCAACTGCCTTTAATGAAGCCCCTCCAACTAAACCACCATCCACATCCTGACAATTAAAAATTTCTTTTGCATTGGCAGCATTTACACTTCCGCCATACAAAATTGAAATTTCATTTGCAACAACCTCTCCATATTTTTCTGCAATCACAGTACGGATATGTGCGTGCATTTGTTGCACTTGATTTGCAGTTGCTGTTTTCCCTGTTCCTATTGCCCATATTGGCTCATAAGCAATAATTATTTTTTTGATTTCATCTTCCGAAAGATGAAACAGCGATTCGCTAAGTTGAACTTTTACAAAATTGTTTTGATTTTCTGAATCACGAACCGATAAATTTTCTCCACAACAAAAAATTGGAGCCAACTGATCTGCCAAACACAAATTTATTTTTTCAGCTATCTGATTATTAGTTTCCAAAAAATATTCTCGACGTTCGCTATGTCCGACAATACAATAATTAACACAAATCGATTGCAACATCTCGGTAGAAATTTCTCCCGTAAATGCTCCACTTTTTTTATGATGGCAATTTTGTGCAGCAATTTCGAAATTGGAATTAGTTGCAATTTTTTCTTTTGCCATTTGCAAAAAAGGAAATGGAACTGCAATAATTACTTGTTGGTGAGCTTTTAATTTCGGAACTGTTGTTAAAACAGTTTGAAGTAGTTCATCCGCCTTTTGCAGATTAAGATTCATTTTCCAATTTGATGCAGCAATTTGTTTTCTCATTTTACGATTTAATAATTTTCAAAAATATATTTCAAGTTTTCTTTTTCTTCTTTTGTAATTTTTTGTTTTTTCATTTTCTTCCAAGCGCCAATATCCGCAAATGCTTTTAACAAATCATATTTTGCAAAATTCCCCCAGGAAAAATTTGAAATACTTTTTGGCGTAAGTCCGCTATCAAATATATTACAACAAACACCAATAACTGTTCCTGTATTTATAGAAGTGTTGATTGCCGTTCGAGAATAATCGCCCATAAACATGCCACATTTTGCACCAGTATTTACTATCCCTTTCGCAAATTTCAACTTCACTTTGCTAGCATTATTTTTAATATTAGAATTACTAGTACCCGCACCCAAATTGCAATAAGAACCAATTATGGAATCGCCAATATAACCGTGGTGCACTTTATTTGAATAATCAAAAAAAACAGAATTTTTAACCTCACCTCCTACCACGCATCCCGTGCCAACTGTAGTTGCCCCGTAAATTGTTGCATTCGATTTTACTACACTCTCGTCGCCAATGGCAACGGATCCACGCAAAACAGCCCCATCCATTATCAGTGAATTTTTTCCAATATAAATTGGTCCTACGGAAGCATTTAAAATACAATGCTCCAATCGAGCTCCATTTTCAATAAATATTTTCGAAGGATTTTTTGTCTTTACATATTTTGGAATAGCAATTGATTTTCTTCCTTTGGTTATCAAATTAAAATCAAATCGAAGCGATGCATCGTTTTGTAAAATAATATCCAACGGAGATGTTAAATAGTGCACATCAAAATTTATTGAAATCCTTTTCCCTTTTTTTATTTTCCCATTTGGCAAAATTTCATTTTTGGAAACCCGAAATGCAATGGGTTGATTTTTTTCGTTTGCAATAAATGATCCGTTTTCTAATTTTAGAATTGCTTTGCACAACGACGCTGATGGTAATAAATTTCCCGGAAGTATTATCCAACTTTCATTTTTATTATTTTTTTCTGTTTGGGCAATTGAACTCAATGAATCATCACATGATTTCATCCACAACAATTTTTCCCATTTTTCGCGAAGACTCAAAATTCCAATTCTGACGTCCTGAATTTTGCGTGTGTGTGTAAAGGGGAAAAAATCTTCCTGTTTATAATTTGTCTCTGTAAAAATTATTTTGCACGACATGTTGTAAAACTAACTATTTATGAAACAAAAAATCCCGAAGCAATCTTCGGGATTTTTTGTTTGAAGAAACAATTATTTCTTCTTTTCGTATCTCTTTTTAAATTTATCAATACGTCCTGCAGTATCCACCAACATACTTTTGCCGGTAAAGAAAGGATGCGACATATTGGAAATCTCCAATTTTACTAATGGATATTCGTTGCCATCTTCCCAAGCAATTGTTTCTTTGCTGGCTGTAGTGGAACGACTAAGAAATGAATGTCCGTTACTCATGTCTTTAAACACAACTAAACGGTACGTTTCGGGATGGATTCCTGTTTTCATAAATTTATGATTTTAAAGGCCGCACGGATTTTGCCGTACGAGTAAAAAAAATTGAGCCGCAAAACTAACTTAAAATTAGGTAGCAAAAAAATCAATATAAAAACAAAAAAGCGCCGAATCTTTTAGATACTCATTCGCCGTAGCAAATGAAAATCCTATTAATTCAACGCTTTTTGTTGAGGTTTCTCCTCCGATTAAAGATTTTCAACCTCCGCGATCTACAAATTCCTTTCGAAATCATTCATCTGTCTGGCTTTTGGCCTTTCAAATTTTCAACCGCAACTGTCCAATCTTTTTACAGATTTTTCAGTATCAGATCAACATTTTCCTTTTACAGATTTTATCAACCTTGATAATGCTAAATTACAATTCAGTTAATCCGTATCCAAACTTTTTGCTTCATTTTAATGCACTAGTTCTGCACCAAAATAAAGGAGGTTATTAACCATAGATATATGAATTAGCACATGTTATGAACAAAAATCTAATAAAAAAGGAGTTGGATTTTTTCTCTTCTAATGAGGATGCTTGCTTGTATTTAAAAAAATAACTTTAAATGTCCCTATTACAACTTTAAAATCAAATATAAGGGATGGATTTCTTAAATACATAAAATCGTAACGACTTCTCTCCAGCATTTCTTCAATATTTTCGGCATAACCAAATCGAACCATACCGTACGAACTTAAGCCTGGTTTTATTTGCTGCAACTTTTTGTAACTAGGTAAAATTTCAATGAGTTGTTTTGCAAAGCAATTCCGTTCTGGTCTTGGGCCCACAAAACTCATTTCTCCTTTTAAGATATTCCAGAGTTGCGGCAATTCATCCAATCGCCAATAGCGCATTGTTTTTCCCCAAGGTGTAATTCGACTATCGTTTCTGTGCGATAATTGCGGACCGTGTTTTTCCGCTTTCAAAACCATCGATCGAAATTTGATTAACTTAAATCGTTTGCCGTTTTTACCAACTCTTTCCTGAAAATAAAAGATAGGACCGGGAGAAGATAGTTTTGTACGAATGGCTAAAAAAAGTAAAATCGGAAAGAAAATAATTAATGAAAAAACAGAACCAATAATATCAATTATTCTTTTGGTAAATAACTGTCCACTATGCATGGGTTTAAAATCAATTTTAGCATTTTGCATCCAATATGATTCGCTGGTTTTTATGAACCCAGTTACTTTTTTTGTTGGAGAAAACTGCTTATTGAAAGCTGACAGTTTCTTTCGCTGTTTGAAAGTTGACGATATTGTTTCTATTTGTGAATGAATTATTCTCATATTTTTTCCTCAGCTTTCATTGATATTGTTCGCGAATTTAGTTGTTATCATTTTACCCCCCCCCCAAAAAAAAAAAAAAATTATGAGCGGTTATTATTTTACTGCACTACAATCTGCTCACTCTGTCCTTCTGCTTTCAACAAATAAATTCCTTTGGCATATTTACTCATATCCACCGTTTGCGATCCTGCTGCAAATTTTTTGCTCCATAAAATGGTTCCGTCGGACGAATACAATTTTAAGGTACATGCTGATAATATGGTAATCTGTAACTGCCCATTTATTATCGGGTTCCCTGTGATTTTGAATTTATCAATCGTGGGTTGCAATTTTACCATTCGCACTTCGCTGTAGCTACTCTTACCATCCAAATCTCTTTGTAGTATTCGGTAATAGTTATTGCTTTTAATTGGAGTAGTATGCAAACAGTTATAATACTTTATTGTACTGCTGTTGCCTGCAGCAGTAACATTTCCAATATTTTTATACTCGCTACCATTGCTGCTGTGCTGTACAATAAAATCTTTTGTGTTTTGTTCACTCGCTGTGCTCCACTCCAACAACACATTGTTGTTTTGTTTTTTGGCTGTAAAGCTATGCCATTCTACGGGGAGTGATCCCATTACACTTGTGCTTACTGCAACAGGAACATTGCTATCGGTACCAGTTCCATTAGTTCCATTCCCTAACTGTCCATAGTGGTTAAATCCCCATGTATAAACCGTTCCATCAGATGCTAATGCGATTGAATAGTTTCCGCCACAAGCAACTTGTGTAATTGTCTTTCCACTTAATGCTCCACTTGTGGTTACTGCAACAGGAACATTGCTATTGGTATTATTTCCATTCCCTAACTGTCCATAGTAATTATACCCCCAAGTATAAACCGTTCCATCAGATGCTAATGCGATTGAATGTACTTCTCCAGCAGCAACTTGTGTAATTGTTTTTCCACTTAATACTCCACTTGTGCTTACTGCAACAGGAACATTGCTATCTGTATTATCTCCATTCCCTAACTGTCCATAGCCATTGAAACCCCAAGTATAAACCGTTCCATCAGATGCTAATGCGATTGAATGGTTTGCGCCACCAGCCACTTGTGTAATTGTTTTTCCACTTAATACTCCACTTGTGTTTACTGCAACAGGAACATTGCTTTGGATATTATTTCCATTCCCTAACTCTCCATCACCATTAGCCCCCCAAGTATAAACCGTTCCATCAGATGCTAATGCGATTGAATGGTTTCCGCCACAAGCAACTTGTGTAATTGTCTTTCCACTTAATGCTCCACTTGTGTTTACTGCAACAGGAACATTGCTATTGGCATAATTATTATCTCCATTCCCTAACTGTCCAACATCATTGAAACCCCAAGTATAAACCGTTCCATCAGATGCTAATGCGATGGAATGTATTTCTCCAGCAGCAACTTGTGTAATTGTTTTTCCACTTAATGCTCCACTTGTGTTTACTGCAACAGGAACATTGCTACTGCTATAATTTCCATTCCCTAATTCTCCAAAGTCATTAGCCCCCCAAGTATAAACCGTTCCATCAGATGCTAATGCGATTGAATGGTATGCGCCACCAGCCACTTGTGTAATTGTTTTTCCACTTAATACTCCACTTGTGCTTACTGCAACAGGAACATTGCTATTGGTACCAGTTCCATTAGTTCCATTCCCTAACTCTCCAAAGTCATTAGACCCCCAAGTATAAACCGTTCCATATGCTTTTGCTATTATTGTATGGTTACTCATACTCCCCGTGCCTATGTGCTGAGAGAATGAAATATTTGTAAAGAAAATAAATAAAAAAAGAAGATTTTTT
>SXGR01122009.1_pt1 | contig 64988 bp, 48 predicted proteins | sample 3174711 | NCBI WGS metagenome assembly SXGR01 (sample SAMN11356860, study PRJNA531348) | freshwater metagenome | isolation source: freshwater sample F1-60 | place: China: Fuxian Lake, Yuxi | collected 2017-12-25 | reverse complement strand
TGTGGAGGTTGAGGTGGCAGACATCGGCGCCGACGTCGCCAGGACGCGCCAGCCCCACCTGCGCGTTCATGTTCGCGCCAGCCATGTAGACCTGCCCGCCGGCGGCGTGGACGATGTCGCACACTTCGCGGATCGTCTCCTCGAAGACGCCGTGCGTGCTGGGGTACGTCACCATCAGGCACGCCAGGTCCTTGGCATGCTCTGCCGCACGCGCGCGCAGGTCCGACAGGTCGATCTCGCCATCATGCGTGCACTTGACGGCGACCACCCGCAGGCCCGCCACCACCGCGCTGGCCGGATTGGTGCCGTGCGCGCTCTCAGGAATGAGGCAGATGTTTCGATGTGACTCGCCGCGATGCGCATGGAAGGCGCGAATCACCATCAGGCCGGCGTACTCGCCCTGGCTTCCGGCGTTGGGCTGGAGCGACACCCCCGCGAAGCCAGTGATCTCGGAGAGCCATGACTCCAGCTGCGTGAACATCGACATCGAGCCCTGCCACTGCGAGACGGGTGCGAAGGGATGGATGTTGGCAAACTCGCTCCACGACACGGGCACCATCTCGCTGGTGGCGTTGAGCTTCATCGTGCACGAGCCCAGCGGGATCATGCTGTGGCACAGCGAGAGGTCCTTGGATTCCAGCCGCTTGATGTAGCGAAGGAACTCCGACTCGCTGTGGTACGCGTTGAAGACCGGTTGCTGGAGCATCGTCCCCGAGCGACGGAGGGAGAGGGGGATCGAGTCGCTTGAGCAGGTTGTCGCGGAGCAGCAGCATCGAGCCGAGTCCGCGTCGATGGTCGCGCCAAAGCAGGCGGCGATGTCGGCCAGGTCAGCCGGCAGCACGGTCTCGTCCAGGGTGATGCCGACGGTGCCGTCGGCGAACTCCCGGAAGTTGATCTGCCTGGCGGCCGCGGCGGCGAGGATGGCGGCGGAACCGGAGCCGGCGCCGTCCTTCACCTTCACACGCAGCGTGTCGAACCAGGTGTCGTTGACGATCGTGTGGCCGGCGGTGCGCAAGGCCTTGGCCAGCGTCGAGGTCGCCGTGTGGATTCGAGCCGCGATCGTGCGCAGTCCCTCCGGACCGTGGTAGGTGGCATACATGCCCGCCATCACGGCAAGCAGCACCTGCGCCGTGCAGATGTTGCTGGTGGCGCGGTCGCGCTTGATGTGCTGCTCGCGAGTCTGGATGGCCATGCGATACGCGGGATTTCCCTGCACATCCCGCGAGATGCCGATCAACCGACCCGGCATGCGCCTCACATGCTCCTGCTTGGTGGCGATGAACGCGGCGTGCGGGCCGCCCAGCCCCATCGGGACACCGAATCGCTGCGTGCTGCCCACCACGATGTCCGCTCCCCACGAGGCGGGCGGTGCCAGGAGCACCAGCGCCATGGGGTCGGTGACGCACACCACCTGTGCGCCGGATGCATGGATGCGATCGGCGACCGCGCGCCAGTCGCGCAGCGATCCATCGGTCGCCGGATACGCGAGGAGGGCGCCGCAGTAGTCGCCGGAAGCAAACGCCGCCGCCGCCGGGCAACCGATCTCCAGCCGCACGCCCTGTCCTTCGGCGCGCGTCATGAGAACCGCCACCGTCTGCGGATGGCACGCCGAATCCACGAAGAATGCGCGCTTCGCCGTTGGCACGATGCCGGTGCACATCGTCATCGCTTCGGCGGCAGCGGTGCCCTCGTCCAGGAGCGATGCGCCAGCGACCTGCATTCCAGTCAGCTCAGTGATGAGCGTCTGGAAGGTGAGCAGCGCCTCCAGCCCGCCCAGCGCCACCTCGGCCTGGTAGGGCGTGTAGGCCGGGTACCAGCCCGGATTCTCCAGGACATTGCGAGCGATGACGCCTGGCGTGATCGTCCCGTGGTAGCCCATGCCGATGTAGGAGCGCCACACCTGGTTGCGCGACGCGAGTGTGCGCAGCGCGGCCACCGTCTCGGTTTCGCCACGTTCGGCGAATCCGCCGGTATTGGTCGGATCGTCGATCGTGATCGGCGACTTCACTCGGATGAAGGTTGGCATCGCCTCGTCCATCAGCGCCGACAGCGACGATGCGTTGACTTCCACCAGCATCCGCTCCACTTCCGCGGGGCTTGGCCCCACATGGCGCCGCACGAAGGTGTCGGTGGGGGCCAGTGAGGCCAAGGGGGTCAGCGAAGCGAGCGGGTTGATCATGGCGGCGGCTGAGGTGGGCATAAAGGGCGCGATTCTACGCGGTTGGGGCACCGCACCGATCACCCCAAACGCCGCGATTCGCGCTCACCCGCCGCTCGCCTACGCTACGAGACTCATGCCTGCCAAGCCCTCATGCAGAGTCCGATCGCTCGCCACCTGCCTCCTCGCCGGAGCCGCCGCCACGACGCTGGTCTCAGCGCTGGCCACCGGGCAAGGTGCATCGAATGCCGCACGCCAAGACGGCGCCCAAGCCGGCGCCCAAGCCGGCGCGCAGGACGGCGCCCAAGCCGGCGCGCAGGACGGTGGCCAAGTGGAGGCCCAGCCCAAGGGCCAGATCATCCCGGGCTCCGTCGCGATCTACGACTACGACCCCGCCGCGGCCGAAGGCGATGGCTTTCTCCGGGACTACCTGGAGAACCTCGGTACCGACGCCGCACAGTGGTACCAGCATGTGATGACCCTCTCGAACCCGTACTTCGAGGGCCGTGCGCCCGGGCTGCGCGGCCACGACATGGCCACCGCGTATGTGGAGTGGTACATGACCGAGGCTGGGCTCGATCCAGCGTTCCCGGTGCTCAACGCCGACGGCAGCGTGGCGGGTGACAGCAGTTGGACTTCCTATCGACAACCCTTTGAGCTTCCGGGCGCGGGACCAAAGGTCGTGTCAAGTTCCGTGACGGTTGGCGAACAGTCGCTTGAGTCGGGCAAGGAGTACAGCGTCCTCGGCAACAGCGGCTCAGGTTCCGTGACGGCGCCGGTCGTGTTTGCGGGCTACGCGATCGACGAAGGCCAGGATGGCTACTCGTCGTTTGGTCCCGGAAGCGACGCGGACCTCAAGGACAAGATCGCGCTCATCTTCCGATACGAGCCCCTTGATGCCGATGGCAAGAGCCAGTGGGACACCCGTCGATTCAGCGCGCACGCCAGCGCGGCGGCGAAGTTCGAGACGCTCGCCAAGCGCGGCGCCGCCGGTGTCATCATGGTGCTGCCGCCCGACTGTGCACGCGGAGCGAAGGGGTTGGCGTCCACGGCCACCAGCCGGTTTGGCGAGCGGCTGGACATTCCCACGATCCAGCTGGACGAGGCAGCGGCCGATGCGCTCCTCAAGTCCGCTGACTCACAGGGTCGATCCTTGATGGAATTCCGAAAGCTGGCCGACAGCGGTGCCGTGAAGACGCTTGCGCTGGCGACCGACAAGCCAGTCACCCTCAATGTGGAGACCACGAAGGGGGCCACCGAGACCGCCAACCTGGGCGGCGTGCTTCGCGGTTCCGGCGCGCTGGCCGACGAGTGGGTGATCGTGGGCTCGCACTACGACCATGTCGGCTACGGCTACTTTGGCGCCGATCCGCGCAACCGCGGCAAACTCCATCCTGGCGCCGACGACAACGCTTCCGGCACGAGCGCCATGCTGGTCCTGGCCAATCGAATCGCCAAGGAGTACGCGGCGGATGACGCACCCGCCGACAAGCGATCGATCCTCTTCATGGCCTTCAGCGCGGAAGAGTCGGGCCTTGAAGGTTCCGACTTCTGGACCAAACACCCTTCGCTCCCCACCGACAAGGTGAACGCGATGATCAACCTGGACATGGTCGGGCGATTGCGAAACCTGGACCTGGCGGTGGGCGGCACCGGCACGGCGGAGGGATTCATGGAGAAGCTCACGCCGATCTTTGAGTCCAGCGGCATGACGATTCGCGCCGACCCCAGCGGCCGCGGCCCCAGCGACCACGCTTCCTTTGACAAGGTGGGCATCCCGGTGCTCTTCCTCTTTACTGGCGTGCACGGCGATTACCACAAGCCCAGCGACTTCGGCTGGACGGTGGACCCGCGCGGCGCCAAGCATGTGATCGACCTCGCCGACGACTTGATCGACCTCGCCGCCACCAATCCGACGAAGTTCACCTACACCAAGCCCGCACGCGGCGCGGGGCAGGATCGTGGCCTGGCCAAGGTCCGCTTTGGCATTGCGCCTGCCTACACCGACTCCGGCAAGGGACTCAAGGTGGAGGGCGTGAGCGAAGGGACCAGCGCGTCCGAGGCCGGCATCAAGGAAGGCGACATCATCCTCACCTGGAACGGCGAGGAGCTCAACGGTGCTGGCGGGCTGGCCGAATGTTTGCGCAAGCATGAGGCTGGCGATGTCGTGAAGCTCACCATCGAGCGCGACGGCAAGACGATCGAACTGCCCGTCACGCTCAAGGCGTCGACGGCGCAGCAGAGTCAGTGAGTTCGCGCCGCTTCGTCGCCACTCCCCCTCTGGTGCGGTGGGAATTCGCTCCTCTGCGGGACGATTTTCACCATTTCAGGCACGGCAACCGTCCCTGGCCAAAATCCGGTGGCAAACTGGCACATGGCGAGTTTTCCCCCACCGTGCAGGGCACGGGTCACGGCGACGCTGACCACCACGCTCGCCGCCCTGCTCGCTTTCATCGCCGGATTGGCCACCCTCCCAGCCGCCGCCGATGATTCGGCCACCTTCTTCGACCCCTCCGTCGTCAAGGAAGTCCGGATCACCTTCACCGACCCCAACTGGTTCCAAGCGCTGCAAGCATCGCACGCGACGGATCCGGCGGACCCATACTTTGCCTGTCGGTTCGAGGCCGATGGCGTCGTCATCGATCCCTGCGGCGTGCGGATGAAGGGCAACTCGTCCTTCGGGGTTCCCGGCGTGAAGAAGCCGTTCAAGCTTGACTTCAATCAGTTCGACCCCGCCAACCCGGCGCTGCAGTTTCACGGGATGAAGAAGTTGAGCCTCAACAACAACTTCAAGGATCCCACGATGCTTCGCGAGCAACTCTTCCACGAGTTCGTCTCGCAGTTCGTGCCGACCATCCGGACCGTCCCATGCCGGCTCTACATCAACGGTCAGTACTGGGGGCTCTATTCCGCGGCCGAGGCGGTCAACAAGGACTTTGTGCAGTCGCGATTTGGCAGCGATGAGGACGGCAACCTCTACAAGGCAGAACATGTGATCGGCGGAACCGGCACCAGCAACCTGGCGTGGCTGGGGAGCAGCCCAACGCTGTACCAGCCGCTCTACCAACTGGAGACCAACGAAACGCTCAATGACTACACGGGCCTGGTTGACCTCATCAACGCGCTCAACAACACGACGACCGCCGACCTGCCGGCGCAGTTTGGAGCCCGTGGTGACGCGACGGCGATCCTGGCCGGACTTGCGCTCAACAACCTCTTCGTGAACCTCGACTCCTACAACGGCTCGGTCCACAACTACTACATCTACGAGCGGACCGACACGGGTCTCTTCACGCACATTCACTGGGATGCCAACGAGGCATTCGGGAACTTCCGCCAGGGGGTGCCCACGGGCCAGGATGCGCGGCTCCTGAGCCCATTCTTCCTTCCCAGCGGCGCGACGCATCCGTTGATGCAGCGACTGTGGCTCCACCCGGCGTGGCAGCGCGCGTACCTGAGGCACCTGGCTCGATTCCTTCGCAACGGCTTCGACGCCGCCTCGATCCAGCCTCGCATCCATGAACTGGCCGACATCATCCGGGCCGATGTCTACGCCGACACGAACAAGCAGTTCACCAATGCGCAGTTCGAGACCAATCTCGACTCCGACCTTGGGACTGGAGGCGGGGCCACCTATGGGCTGACGGCCTTCGTCTCGCAACGCGCGGCCTACCTCGACTCGAACCTGGACACCTACGCCGTGCGTGAGGACCTGCAGCTGAACGAACTGATGGCACTGAATGTGACCACGATCCCCGACAACGCCGGCGACTTCGACCCGTGGGTCGAGATCTACAACTTGGGCCCCGGCCTGGTGAACATCCTCGACCTCTTCCTGACCGACACGCCCGCCACGCCCGGAAAGTGGCAACTTCCGGGCGGCGCCATCGAGGACGGCGATTTCCGCATCTATTGGCTGGACGGCGAGGTGGCCGAGGGGAACACGCACGCCTCGTTCACGCTCAACCCGGCGGGAGGGTCGATCTACCTGTACAAGCGGGTCGGCACGGTGTACACGCAGTTGGGCGCCACGACCTATCCCGCGGCGACCGCCGATGTCGCGTGGGGCCGAGAGCACGAAGACTCGGCGGCCTGGGCGGCAACCGGTCAGGCCACTCCAGGCGGCGTCAACATCGCGGCCGGCTCGGATCTTGCCGGCGTCATCTTCGTGAACGAACTCATGGCATCAAACATCGGCACGATCGCCGACGAACTTGGCGGCTTTGCTGACTGGATCGAGCTCCACAACGCGAGCGATTCGGCCGTGGACATCGGTGGCGTGTTCCTGACCGATGACCAACTTGTCCCCAACCAGTGGCCGATTCCGGCCGGCACCACGATCGCACCTCGGGGCCACCTCCTCATCTGGGCCGACAATGACCCCGAGCAGGGGCCGATGCACGCCACCTTCAAGCTCTCGTCCACAGGAGAGACGGTTGGCGTGTTCGATCGAGATGGGTCGACGCTGATCGACCTCGTTGCCTTTCCAGCGCTGGGCGATGATGTGGCCTTTGGCCGTGTCGACGACGGCGGCGCAGCGATGGAAGTGCTTGCCGACGCAACGCCTGGAGCATCGAACTCGCCCGCGCCGTGTCCGGCGGACACCAACGGTGACGGCGCGGTGGACGCGGCGGACCTGGGAGCCGTCCTTGGTGCGTGGGGGACCGACGGCAGCGGAGGCGGTGGAGGTAACGGCGCGACTGCCGACATCGATGGCGATGGGACGGTGGCGGCCAGCGACCTCGCCCTCCTGCTGGGTGCGTGGGGCATGTGTCCGTAGGCGCGATTACCCTTGGTGCGGCGGGAATGCGCCCATTTTGTGAACAATCCCACCGCGCCAGAGGCCCCAACGCGCGCGAATAGAGTGTTGAGCCGATGCCTCGAACCCAATCGTGTGTCGTTCCCTGCGTGCTGTTGGTAGCGGCCATCTCGGCAACGGCGGCCATCTCGGCAACGGCGGCAACGGCGTCCGCTCCCGGACCGCGCGAGGCCGAGTGGACGCTGGTCCCGGTTCCGGCAGCGTGGGAATCGACCCTTCCCACATTCGCCGGATTGGATGGCACCGCGTGGTACCGAGCGTGGGTCAGGGTGCCCTTCGACTGGGCGGGGCGCGACCTTGTCCTCGAAGCAGGCGGCATCGACGATGCGGACAAGGCCTACCTCAACGGAACCCAGATCGGAGAGACGGGTGACTGCGAGGCGAATCGCACGGCGTGGAACGAGCCTCGCGCGTACACCATCCCCGCGGCGATCGTCCGCCCCGGCACATGGAACCTGGTCGCGATCAAGGTTTGCGACATCGGCGGCGCAGGCGGCATCACGAAGTCGCCGATCATGATGCGGTGCGATCGTGGCGCGCTCGATCTCTCCGGGATGTGGGAACTCCGCGCCGGCGACGATCCCGCGTGGAAGGAGCCTGGGTCGATCGAGTCCACCAACGCCGCCGGCGATGCGTTCGCGCTGCGGTCGCATCCCGCGCCCGGCACGCCGCTGCGGCAGGTGCAGGCCTCCCGCGACGCCGCACCCGAGGGGCACGTGCTCTGGTACGACCAACCCGCCAACGAGTGGGTGGAGGCGCTGCCGGTGGGGCAGGGTCGGCTGGGCGCGATGGTCTTCGGCGATCCGTTCCGCGAGCGGCTCGCGCTGAATGAAGACACCGTCTGGCAAGGGACCGATGCCGACCTGCGCGCGCACGACGCGGCGCAGTGGCTGCCACAGGTGCGATCGCTGCTCTTTCAGGGCCGCATCAAGGAGGGACAGGCGCTGGCGCAGGAGAAGTTCATGCACGAGCGCGACCCAAAGCGTTCGTACCAGCCGCTCGCCGACCTCATCATCGAACGCGATGGCCTGGACGCCGTCGACTATCGACGCGCACTCGATCTCGAGACTGGTCTGGCGGTCACGCGGTGGACCGAAGCGGGCGAAGCATTCCTCCAGACCGTGTGCGCCAGCAAGCCCGCCGAGGCACTCGTGTACCGGCTGCGGGCTTCCGGTGATGGTCCGATCGATGCCGTCGTGCGCCTCACACGCGCCACGTCGTGCGACGACTGCGTGCTTGAGGCCATCGCGACGGCGACGCAGGGCGAAGGATGGATCACGCTTCAGGGAACGACGGAAGCCAGCCTCAAGGCCGGCGTGCGCTTTCGGGCGGATGCGGCGATCCACACGCGCGGAGGCACGATGGTCAAGGTGGCGGACGCGGCCGGCGAGGGGCTTCGCGTGGAGAATGCCGAGGAGCTGCTCGTCGTGATTGCGGCGGAGACGGATTTCTCGCATGCGTCGATCATCGAACACGCGAAGGACCCCGACGGGTCGCGCGCGGCCGTGAACGCGGAGCTGGCGTTCTGGGCATTGGGGGAATCGAACAAGCACACGCTTGCCGCGGCGCAGGCCAACGAGGCATTCCTCGAGCGGGACGCGGGACTGTGGATGCGCGAACGGATGCGTCGGTTCGCGCTGGATATCGGCACCAGCACGCCAGAGCAGTCAACCCTCCCGACGGACCGGAGACTTGCCGTGCTGAAGTCGGCGGGCGCCGATTCGCCCGAGGCCTTCGATCCCGACCTCATCGAGACCTATGCACAGTACGGCCGCTACCTGCTCATCGCCAGCAGCCAGCCCGGCGACGAACCCGCCAACCTGCAGGGCATCTGGAACGACAAGATGCAGGCGCCGTGGAACTCGGATTACCACGTCAACATCAACCTGCAGATGAATGACTGGCATGCGGGCCCGGCCAACATCGCCGAATGCAGCGAGCCGATCGCCGACCTGATGGATCGACTCCAGGCGCGCGGCCGGGAGACGGCGCGCAGCATCTACGGCATGAACGGCTGGGTGGCGCATCATGTCACCGATCTCTGGGGACCCACCGTGCCATCGGGAATCACCGTGTGGGGATTGTGGCCGTGGGGTGGAGCGTGGATGTGTCGACACCTGTGGGACCACTACGAGTTCACCCAAGACAAGGAGTTCCTCCGCAAGCGCGCGTGGCCGGTGATGCGGGAAGCGTGCGAGTTCGTCCTTGACTACTTGAGCGAAGATCCGGACTCCGCGACGGCCGCTGAGGTGGCCGCGGGCAAGCAGCGGCAACTCATCGGCGGGCCGTCGGCGAGCCCAGAGAACAGGTTCATCGCCCCGGATGGTTCGCATGCGGACACCGCGATGGGCAATGCGATGGACCAGGCGATTGCGTGGGACCTCTTCACCAACACGCTTGCTGCAGCGGATGCGCTGGGGGCGCGTGGCGATCGACTGATGGACGAGGTGCGGGCCGCGCGCGCGCGACTGCGCCCGCCGACGATCGGCAAGGATGGTCGACTCCTGGAGTGGCGGCCGGTGCGTGTGGAGAGTGACGGCGCTTCAACCGTGGTCGAGTTCGGCGAGGCCGAGCCTGGCCATCGACACATGAGCCACCTGTATCCGCTCCATCCCTCGACCCAGATCACCGTGGAGGAGACTCCGGCGCTGGTGGAGGCAGTGAAGAAGTCGCTTGCGTTCCGGCTGGGCAAGGGTGGTGGCCACACCGGATGGAGTCGAGCCTGGCTCATCAACATGAACGCGCGACTCCAGGATGGCGATGCGTGCGGCGACCACCTCCGATTGATCCTGCAGAAAAGCACGCTTGGGAATCTCTTCGACGATCACCCGCCATTCCAGATCGACGGCAACTTCGGCGCCACCGCCGGCGTGTGCGAGATGCTCTTGCAGAGCCATCGGGTGTGGCCGGCGGACGTGGCGGAGCTGCGCGAACGCGGCCACATCCTCCACCTGCTCCCTGCGATTCCGAAGGAGGGTGCCGATGCCTGGAGGCAGGGGAGTGTGCGCGGCCTGCGCGCGCGCGGCGGACATGCGGTGTCGATGGAGTGGGAAGATGGCGTGCTGACTGGTGCCGTCATCGACTGTTCAGGCACGGAGCCAGTTCGACTTCAGTTGCCGCCGGGGTTGCGAGTGGCGGCAGCTGAAGACGCAAGCGGCGCGGCAGTGTCCGTGCACTTCGAGCCCATCGGGATCGGCGGGACCAACGGGCCCAACGAGTCCGACGGGACTGGCGGTCCGGGCAGCGTGCTTGGCGTGTGGCGGCTGGGGGCGATCGGTGCGCCGACCCCGAAGGGGCCAATCAAGGTCTTCGTGGCGAAGTGAAGGGGCTGGCGGTAGCGCAACGTCCCAGGGCGGTTATCGGTGGGAATGTGCCCCTCAGGGGCACATTCCCACCGATAACCACGGGCGGACCTCTTGCTCCGGGCTCTCAGTCCCACGATCAAAAGCACCAAGGGGACAACTTGCGTCCGATAACTACATGAGTCTAGTAAAACACAAAATCCAACTTCTGTATTTACAATGTTCAACATAGAATCCGGCACATGGTTCCCCGTGAGATCGAGCCACGTTTCCGTGCCGCGCTGAAGGCATTCCCCGCTGTAACGCTGACGGGTCCGCGGCAGGCGGGGAAGTCAACGCTCTGCCGCTCGATTGAACCGGAGTTGCCCTACTGCAACCTTGAGGCATTGGACACTCGCGGATTTGCCCAGAGCGATCCTCGTGGGTTCCTGGCGCAGTTTCCGAAGGGGGCGATTCTGGATGAGGTTCAACGGGTTCCCGAACTGGCGAGTTACCTGCAGGGGATCATCGACGCGGACTCAACACCAGGGCGATGGATACTGACTGGCTCGCAAAACCTTGCGGTCATAGAGGAGGTGAATCAGTCGCTCGCCGGTCGCACAGCGGTCTTGCATCTCCTTCCGCTCTCGCGGAGTGAAGTGGTCGGGTTCCCGTCGCATCCAACCACCTTGAATGCCACGATCTTCACGGGTGGTTACCCGCGGATCCTGGATCGCGCGCTTGACCCGTCCCAGTGGCTGCAGTCGTATGTCGCCACCTACATCGAGCGAGATGTCCGCATGCTGTCCAATGTCGGCGATCTCGTGGCCTTTCAGCGATTCGTTGAATTGTGTGCGTCGAGGACGGGCCAGCTCTTGAACTACTCGTCGCTCGCCAGTGACTGTTCTGTCTCGCAGCCGACCGCGAAGGCGTGGCTCAGCCTGCTCGAGGCGAGTTTTGTGACGATGCGCGTGCCGGCGTTTCACACGAATGCCCGGAAGCGCTTGATGAAGATGCCGAAGTTGCACTTCATCGACACGGGCCTCGCGTGCTGGCTCCTTGGCATTCGCAGCCACGAGCAGCTGCAGACCCACCCCCTGAGGGGTCCATTGTTCGAGTCATGGGTGGTCTCCGAGATCGCGAAGCATCGACTGAACGCAGGAGAGCCGATCGGCCTCCACCACTACAGAGAACACAATGGGGCAGAGGCCGACCTGGTGATCGACCGCGGTGGCATCCTCACCGTCGTCGAGGCCAAGTCGGCCGCAACCGCCACACCCGCGCTCCTGGCCGGGGCGATGAAGGCTCGCGAGTACTTGGGGATTGAGGCGCCTGTCAGTCACACCATCGTGGTGTACGGAGGAGGGACTTCGCAACGCCGCTCGGGACTTGATGTGGTTCCGTGGTGTGACCTGCACAAGTTCGCCTGGCGGTAGCGCAACGTCCTCCGGCGGTTATCGGTGGGAACCCGCCGCTCAGCAGCGGGATTCCACCGATGACCCCGAGCAGACCTACAGTGTGGGGACGACCTCACGATTCCTTCGACGATTCCTTCGACTGGTGCGCCCGGGACAGGTTCATGATCGATCGAAAGATCTCCGCCGTCGCGTCCGGGTCCAAGCCGAATGACTCGGCCGTCTCTCGCCTCGCCGCCAGCAGCTGGTCCTCACGCCGCGGATCACGCACACCTCGCCCGACCGAAGCCTTCGCACGCACGGCACGCATGGCCAACTCGATGCGTTGCGCCAGCATGCGGAGCAAGTCGTGGTCCAGCGCATCGATCCGCTCGCGAATGTCCCGCAAGAGCGGCGGCGGCTCGTCGGACTCGGGCAGCCGGAGCGCGGCAGGTTCCTCGTGCGCTTGCTCACCGGGTTCGGGTGCCGCTCGCAGCGCCGCATCCGTCACTCGCAGCGCGTCCATCAATCGAGCCCTCGCGTCGTCAGACCAAGGATTCTGTCGATGCAGCGTGGCAAAGAGCTGGCCCGCGTCGGCGCGCGCGGTCTGCACCGTGCGCGCGATGCCACCCACGGACGGCGGCACCCAGTCGCTTTCGATGTCAAAACCACAGTCCACGAACCCCTTCGCCACGAAGAACGCCAGGGCATGGCTCTGCGCCATGAGTCGGTCGTGCGACTCCGGGTCCATCCGACGCGTGTCGCAGCCGAAGTCGCGCCAGAACGACTCGGCTCGATCCGCCGCGTCGCGATGTTGCGGGTGCGGGCAGATGATGGTGCGCAGCGGACGCTCACCCAACGCCAGGCTGAGTGGGCCGAAGAGCGGATGTGTCGCGGCCCAGGGGATCGCGGCGCCCAACGCCTGTTCCAGCGCCGCGACCGGACCGCCTTTGACCGAGCCGACTTCCACTACGAGGTGGTCCGGTGTGAGATGCGATCGAATCGCGGCCAGCGCCGTCGCCGTGGCCGCCACCGGCACCGACAACAGCACGATGCCCGCTCCGGCAACCGCCTCTGCCGGCGTCGCGGCGCACAATGATTCCGGCACCGGCGCTCGTGGGTCCCAACCTCGAACCGTGACGCCGGTCTCCGCCAGTCGCTCCCCGACGGCGCTCCCAAATCGACCCCAACCGATGATGGCGACGTGGCCAGGATTCTTGGACGGCTGATTCATGCGTGCTAGGAGCGCAGGCTATCGGAACTGGATTCGGCGGATTCGGGCCGCACCCGCTTGCATCGACCCAGAATTGTGCGATGCTCTCCCCATGCGCCGCCACGCACACCTCATCGCACTCACCATGCCCGGGGCAACATTGCTCGCGATGGCCCCGACCGCGCTCGCTCAGGGCATCGAAGAGACACTTGTCTTTCAGCAAAGCGTCAACGGCTACAACGCGACGCAGGACACTTGGATCGACGAGGACTATCCAAACTCCTCCTACGGCGGCGCGTCTACCAAGTGGTGCGACGACGACACCGCCAACAGCATCTGGAGCGACTACGCGGGGCAGGCGCTGCTCCGCTTTGACGACCTCATGGGTGACGAGTGGTGGCAGATCCCCGCGGGCAGCCAGATCGTCAGTGCCACGCTGGAAGTGCATGTCGTCGAGGACAACGACTCGCCGTTCTGGACGCCGACCGTGTACGTCCACCAGGTCACTCGAGACTGGGACGAGGGCAGCACCTGGAACTCGCTCGGTGGAGGCCTCAGCGTGCCCGCCGACATGATGGGCCACTTCGCCACCTTCAGCAGCGACAACGAGCCGGAGGAGGCATCGCACCGAGCGATCGGCGTGACCGCCCAAGTCAACGACTGGTTTCACGGCGGCGATGGCACCGGCGCTGCGAACTGGGGCTTCGCGTTCATCTTCGAAAACATCGATGGCAACGACGACGGCATCGAGATCGCGTCCAGCGAGAACGGAACAGTCGAGGTTCGACCAAAGCTCAGCGTGACCTTCGTTCGCCCTGACGAGCCGCCGCCACCACCGAACGACCCCGGCGACCTCAACGGTGATGGCCTGGTCAACGCGGCCGACCTGGCGATCGTTCTTGGCAAGTGGGGGACGAGTGACCCGCTGGGCGACGCCAACGGCGACGGCCTGGTGGACGGTGCCGACATGGCGGTCGTCATCGGGAACTGGCAGTAGGTGAGGGGGCATCCTCGCGCGACCGCCCCCTAACGTCCCCCCTCGGTTATCGGTGGAAATGTGCCCCTCAAGGGCACATTTCCACCGATAACCGGGGCCGGACCTTGCGCGCGAACCGCCCGCGAGCAAACCATCGCGCGCAGCCGTCCGGATTTCCTGACTTTCCCCCGACGCGCTGTCGCGTCTTCATTCCGGGGGCCAAGGTGACCCACCCGACCGACCCAACTAGACCAACTGATCCACCCGTCCAGTCCGACGCAGCCCAGCCGAAAGACTCCTTCGCCGCCCTCATCGAGGAGCACTATCTGGTGCTCCGCCGGATCGCCGCGCGTGCGCTGCGAGACCGTCGTGGGCTGGCGGCGATGAGCCCCACAAGCCTCGTGGCCGAGAGCGCCATCAAGATGCTGAGCCAGCGGACCAAGCCGGTTTCCGAAGCGCACCTGCGTGGCATCGCCACGGTTTTCATGGCGCGAATCCTTGCGGACGACGCACGCCACCGGCTCCGGGTCAAGCGCAACGGCGGCAAGCGCCCGCAGTCCATCGACGAAGGCACCATCGCCTTCGAGCTCGCCGCTGCACGCGACTCCGCCACCTCGCCAGATGGACACTTGACCGCGAGCATCAAGCGCGAAGAGCTCCTCACTGCGATGGAACAAGTAGCCGAGGAGGCGCCGCGCGCGATGGAAGTGGTGACGCTGCACCTGGTCGCAGGGCTGCCGCTGGAGCGGGTGGCGGAGCTCATCGAGGCCAGTCTTCGCACAACCTATCGAGACTTGGACCACGGCAAGGCGCTGCTCGCTCGCCAGCTTTCGCAGGACATGATCGACGGGGGCAGCGCGGCATGAGCGGCCATCCGCCACCCGCCCGCGACCCGAGTGGCGGCTCGCACCGCGAACCCGCCCGCGACCCGCTCAGCGATGCCCTCTCCGCGCTCGGCCGTGACCTCGACGGCGCGCTGCGCTCGGGGCCTCGTCGATGCGGGCCGTACCAGCTTCTTTCCGAGATTGCCGAGGGCGCGTACGGCGTCATCTACGCAGCCGTGCAGGATCCGCCGATCTCCCGCCGCGTCGCGATCAAGGTGCTCAAGCGAGGACTTGATACTGACGAGATCCTCCGTCGTTTCGCGCTGGAGCAGCATGTCCTGGGGCGGATCGATCACCCGGCCGTCACGCCGATCCTTGACGCCGGCAGCACCACCGATGGTCGGCCGTGGTTTGCAATGCCGCTCCTCGAAGGCGGCCCCATCACCAGCGAGGCCGATGCGGCGCGACTCACGATTCGAGACCGCGTGCGGCTCTTCGCGCGAGTCTGCGATGGCGTGAATGCCGCGCACGTGCGAGGAGTGGTCCATCGAGACCTCAAGCCCTCCAACATCCTTCTGGTCTGCGACTCAGAAATGCTCTCGCCCCGCATCATCGACTTCGGCGTCGCGCGCGCCATCGAGGGCGAGGCCCACCACCTCCGGACGCAGACGGCGGCGCGTGGACACATGGGTACGTTGGCCTACATGGCTCCCGAGCAGCACGACCCCGAGGGCATCGCGGACCTCCGGAGCGACGTGTACTCGCTTGGCGTCGTGCTCGCTGAGCTCTTGACCGGCGTTGCTCCAAGGCCGGGAGATTCCATTCGCCCGGCGGCAAGCAGCCAAGTGAAGTCGGAGTCGATTCGCAGCCAGTCTGAGGCTCTGGCCCGAGCGGAAGCGCGACAGCTGGAGTCAGCAGGGGCGCACGCCCGCGCGCTCCGCGGTGACCTCAACGCCATCATTGCGCATGCCACCATGCCGGAGCCGCACCTGCGATACCAGAGTGCCTCGGCGATGGCAGATGACTTGCGTCGATGGCTGCGGCACGAGCCGATCACGGCGCGCCCGTCGGGTGCCATGTACCTCGCCGGCCGCATCGTCCGCAAGCATCGAGGCATCGCGGCGCTCATCGCCGTCACGCTGGCCGTGCTCGCCGCACTTGCAGCGGAGATCGTCCGTGGCCGCATCGTCGCCGACCAGAATGCCGCGCGCGCATCGATCGTCGCGCAGCGGGCCACGGAGGTGCGATCCGCGCTGGAGAGCGTGTTTGGCGGCATCGACACCGGTCTCGCGCTTGGCCGCGACCGAGACCTGCTGACGGAACTCCTTGACGCAAGCAGCACCTCGCTGATGCAGTCGATCGACACGCGCGAACCCGTCGCTGCCGCGGAAATCGCGGCCGTGCTGGCGAAAGCGTGGTGCTCGCTGGACAGGCCACGGCGTGCCGAGGAACTCATGGTGGCGGCCGGGCAGGTGCTCGATGCCGAACAGGCCAACCTGCACGCTCCGGATGCTCGGCTCGACTGGACCATGGCTCGAGCCAGCGTTGATCTCTGGCTCGGGATGGCGCTGGAGCGAATCGACCGGCTGGGCAAGGGAGTGGTGGGCGACTACGACACCGGCGGCGGCGTGGAGCACTGGCGGAAGGCGCTCGATCGCCTCAGCGACGCGGGCGCATTAGAGACCCGGCTCGCCACCGATGCCGGCCTGCAACTGTGGCGCCGCCGCTATGCGTGGCCGGAAGGCTTCGAGTCCGAACATGAACGATTCAGCGCGTTCGAGGCCTGGCTCGAGCCGCGAGTGATGGCGCTGCCCGACGACGACCTGGCGAAGTGGGACTATCGGCTTCGGAAGGCTGAGATCGCCGGCTGGGTCGAAATCTTGGAGAAATACCCGCCGCTCGTTGCCGAAGCCGAGCGACAGTTGGGCAGTTGCCATCCGCATGCATTGAGATACCGACTGAACGAGTTCCGATTCATGGGTGGCGCGGGAGTAGCCGCGTTGGCCCAGCGGACCGATCCGACGATGGATCACAACCCGGGTGTCCACCATTTCACCGACGCGCAATTCGCCGATCACTGGGACAAGGCGCTCAGAGCAGGCGAGCGATTGATCCCGGACTTGTAGGCGACGGTCGGTCGCGAAGATCGAAGGACGCTCACGGCGAAAGTGTGGCGACTCCATATCCTGGAGAACGCGGCGCAGTGTCAGGCTTGGATGTGGGGCGTGGAAGGCGGGCGGCCGTCGTCTAGTTATCGGTCGCGTGTCGTCCCATCGACCTCGATTGGCACCGCGATTGCGCCCGAAGCAGTTTCTGCGCGACTGGCAGAGCTCCGGCAACAAGTGATCGATGAGATCACCGCCGCCGAGGGGCCGGAGTCAGGGCTCTTGGCCAGCGTTGGCGACGGGTATGAGGGGTAGGTCCCAGGTCGGTTATCGGTGGAAATGTGCCCCTCAAGGGCACATTTCCACCGATAACCGCGAGCGGACGTGGGGGATCGTGGCATGGTCGCGGACGAGTGTCGCGTCTCTTTTTCGTGGGGGCGTTAGGGCCGCTGGGGCTTCACCGTCAGCGGGCGAACCGTATCGAACTTCCAATCACCACTCTGAGGAGTTAGCGCATTGAATCACTCCACCACCGCCTCCGGCCGCCAACCAACTCTCTTCGCGAACCACTGCCGAGTTTCGACCTGCGTGCTCTTGGGGCTCATTACAGTTCTCAGCCTGGGCACCCGCGCCGCCGCGCAGTGTGACCCGCTGGAGGACCCCTGCTGCTGGGATCCCTGCATGTGTGATCCCTGTTGCTGGGACTACTGCTCCGTGTCGTGCAACCCTGGGGCGCCAGACTGCAACGGCAATGGGAGATCAGACTATTGCGACCTGCAGGGCGGCGGGTACGACTGCGACTGGAACGGCGTGATTGATTCGTGCGAGCTTGCCAACGGAACTGCCGCGGACTGTAACGGCGACGGCGTCATCGACTCATGCGGGGATCCTGGGACAGACTGCAATGGGAATGGCCTCCCAGACGCATGCGACATCGCAGCGGGCATCGCGGAGGACTGCAACCAGAATGGGTTGATCGACGGTTGTGAGAAGCAGGCGTGGATCCACGTAGAGACCCTGCCGATCGGCCCCATCGGCGTGGGGTTTTCTCACTCCTTCACATTTGAAGACCTGCCGCCAGTGCTCGGCTACGGCCCAAGCGAATTGAGCGTGGATGTTCATGGCGACTTCGACAGTCCAGCTGAAGTGCTCTTCGTTCACGTCATTGCGCCTGGCGGCGATCCTCCTGGAATCAACGACTACTGGGGCTACTACGCTCCGCCACCGCCGTCAGGCGACTTTGGTTCGTCAGCATGCGCTGGTGGGGGTGGAATCCTAAGCGACCTCTCGCAAGGCTTTGGCTTTGAGCTTGGGCAAACCGCGCCCGGAGGAACCCTGACAGGTGAAGTCAGCACATCGATCGCCGTCGACCCGCTCCTCTGCCAAGGGGACACATGGGTTGTGATACGGCTTCGGTATTTCGCCGCGACGTCCGCCGATTGCAACGCCAACGGCCTGCTTGACAGCTGTGAGATTGCCGCGGGCTACACGGCGGATGTCAACAACAACGGAATCCCGGACTCGTGTGACCAGCCGCTGACGAACTGCACCGGCGACTTCAACGTGAGCCAATCCGTCGACGGACTCGACCTTGCCTTGCTGATGTCCGATTGGGGAACGAGCGCGGCATCGCGAGATCTTGACCAAGATGGGACGATCGGCGGAGCGGACGTCGCAATCCTGTTCGCTCACTGGGGCAACTGCGACCAATGACTCGCGTCGACGTCTTTGCGGGAGGCGGGCTGGATGGCGCATGGTCGGAAGAAGTACGACATGACTTCGGCTGAAGAGCAATCCTCAATTCAGAATCCAGCCTCCCCAACGCTCGTTCGGCACGCCATCGTCCAGGAGGGACCTACGCAGTCGCCCCGTTGACCATTCCACACCGGATATCCAGCATGAATCCACATTTGTCCGCACTCATTGCCCCAGCCGCCCTCGTCACCTCGGTGTTTGCTCAGTCATCCGGAACGCTGGTGATGTGGGGGCCTGGGGCTCACGGTGCCCACCTTCCACCCGCTGACCTCGGACCAGTCATCGATGTCTGGGCCACCGTAAGCACGGTGATCGCCATGCGTCCCGATGGGTCGATCGTCGCTTGGGGTTCCCCATCGTCCGCAATACTGCAAGTTCCCCCCGAAGCGCACGACCTCACGCAGGTGTCGGGGACGGGCGGGTGCGAAGATCGCGCCCTCGCGCTCCGAGAAGACGGGACGCTCGTCGAGTGGGGTGGGTCGTGTTACTACGCAGGTCCAGCTCTTACGGGGGTCTCACTCATCGCCGATGGTCGGAGTGGTGCGTTCCATCTGGCGGCGCAGCAAGACGCGATCTCCGCGTGGGGATTTTACTCTGGCGTAGATGGAGCGCCCGGAAGCATTCCAGGCCTCAAAGCGATGGCGAAGGTCCAGGACTCGGTCGTGGCGGTGAAGGAAGACGGCTCTCTCATCGGTTGGGGCTTTGGGGGCGGGCCGCCCGCGTCGGCGACACCCGCTACCGCAATTGTCGGAGGTGGCTATCACTTCATCGTCTCCAAACCAGACGGCTCGCTCATTTCTTGGGCAGTTCAGGGAGGCGAGTTCTACGAACCACCTACGGGGCCGTTTGTTGAAATGCGTGCCTGTGCCTTTACGTCCGCGGCACGTCGTGCAGACGGTTCGCTCGCGGTCTGGGGAAGAAAGGCATCAGAAATCCTCCCACCGGCTGGGCGCGTGTACTCCAAGCTTGCCATAGGGCTCGGAATCGGGCCCGGGGGGTGGAATTCGGAGGATCATCCATATCTTGCCGCCATCGAGATCGATCAGGATTCAGACGGCGACCAGGTGATCGATTGGGCCGACAACTGCCCCACCACCCCAAACCCAAACCAAGCCGACTGCGACATGGATGGCGTGGGGGATGTGTGTGATTCGATCTCGCCATACCCGAGCGCCCAGGAGTGGGCTGTTGCTGGTGGGGGTAATGGCCACTGGTACGCGCGGTTCGACTCGTCGATCACGTGGGACGAGGCGAAGGCAGCGTGTGAACAACTCGGGGGTTATCTCGCAACACCATCGAGCGCTGAGGAGGATCAGTTTGTGTCTGGGATCAACGCAGGCACCGATTGCTGGATCGGCGGATACCAAGTGCCGCAGTCATGCGAACCGGCATGCGGCTGGACATGGGTATCGGGTGAGCCATGGGTGTATACAAACTGGCTCCCTAGTGAGCCAAGCAACGGGTATCCCGAAGAGAGCAGGCTGAGCTATTGGCTCCAGAGCTCAGGGTGGAATGACCATACGACCATCCACACGGGGCCCTACATCTGCGAGTGGAACACTGGAATCCAGCCTTTCGACTGCAACGCCAACTCCATCCCCGACTCATGCGAGATCGCCTCTGGTGGATCACTGGACCTCGACGGCGACGGTGTGCCGGACGAGTGCAGCCTCGATTGTGACGGCGACGGCGTGTCCAACTCTGAAGAAATCGCGCTGGGCTATGAGGCCGATTGCGACGGCAACTGGATCCCCGATTCGTGCGAAAACGGGACGCTTACTGGCACCACTGGCGAAATGGGAGCCTTTGGCGTTGGCGCAGCAGCGACCGGCGCGCTGTCCGGATGCCAGTTCTCTACCACCGATGTCTCCGTGCAACTGGAAGTCGTCGGCGACCTTGGCGCGCCGACCGAGTTCATCACACTCAGCATTGGTGGCGCGTGGACCCAGCCCAACCTCTTCGTCACCAGCGGTACAGACTGCCCATCCGTCCCCAACACCGCCGTGTTCACCATTCCAGTGGACCAGTGGAATGCGATGGTGGCATCGTCTGGGGCGGGCGAGCTGACCGTCACGATCTCGGCCGCACCGCTCGTCGATGCCGCGCAATGCACCAACGGTTCCTCGATGGTGTCAGTGACGTACGGCGGCCCCGCGTTTGACTGCAACGGCGATGGTGTGTCGGACCACTGTCAGATTGCCGATGGGGGCCAGGACTGCAATGTCAACGGCCTTCTCGACGCCTGCGAGATCGTTGATGGGTCAGTGCCAGACGTGGACGCGAACGGTGTGCCTGATCCATGTCAAGTCGATTGCAACAAAAACGCGCTGCCTGATTCGTGGGAAGTCGACCAGGGACTCGTCCTTGACTGCAATGGGAATGGCATCCCCGACTCGTGCGATATCGCCACCGGCAAGAGTCTTGACTGCAACGGCAATGGCGTTCCGGATAGTTGTGATCTCGCCTCTGGTGCATCGAGTGACTGCAACGGCAATGGAATCCCGGACTCGTGCGACCTCGCAAGCGGCCAGTCTTATGACTGCAATGCCAACTCGGTGCCAGACTCATGTGACATCGCCTCAGGTGCATCAGCCGATGTCGATTCCAACGGCGTACCCGACGATTGCAAGGGTGACTGCAATGGCAATGGCCTCCCGGATTCCTGGGAACTCTCTCAGGGCCTGCAGCCTGACTGCGACGCCAACGGCGTGATCGATTCATGCGATCTTGTCTCCGGCACCGCGGATGACTGCAACGGCAACGGAATCCCGGATTCCTGCGATGTCGCCGATGGCGCGACAGACAAGGATGCCGACGGCACGCCGGACGATTGCGAATACGCCCTGGGCGACTTCGACCTCGACGGCTCGATCAGCGGCGGCGATCTCGCCACGCTGTTCGCGCTCTGGGGGATGGCCAATCCGCCGGTCGGCGACCTCGACGGCGACGGCATCGTCGCCGGCGGCGACCTCACGCTGCTCCTTTCGAGGTGGGGCGAGTTGCCGTAGCCGCGCGCGCGGCACACAGTCACTCCGGGCACACCCGCACGGCGGCTCTTCCGGGGCCGCCGTGCGGTCTTGTCTGGACCGAGGGTTCTTGGGCCTCGTCTCTGGGTCATCGGCGCTGGTAACTCGGCCAGAGTTACCTCACCGTCCCTCCCCGGTTATCGGTGGAAATGTGCCCTTGAGGGGCACATTTCCACCGATAACCGAGGCCGGACCTTGCGAGCGAACCCTCACGCGCGCGCCTGCCCCCGCCCCGTCCCAAATCTCAGATTAGATAGAAGAGCGGGAACAGGAAGATCCAGATGATGTCGACCAGATGCCAATACAGGCCGCCGAGGTCGACGGCCGTATAGCACCGGGGCCCGAATCGGCCCCGCATCGACATCACCGCCAGGCCGGCGATCACCACGGTGCCCACCAGCACGTGGATCCCATGCAGCCCAGTCATCAAGTAGTAGATGGCGAAGAACTGGTGTGCATCGGTTGGCAGGGCCTCGTCGACCGAGTGGTGCGGGTAGACGGGGTCCGTCTCAGCGACTCCCCAGGAGTTGGCACCCGGAAGAGTCACGCCCTCGGCGAGACCCTCGGGGCCCGGCGGTGCGTTGGGTATTGATGATGCCGGCACCCAGAAGGGTTCGGGCTCCTTCAACGGCTCGGTTGCGGCCCTCGCTCCGGCGGCCGTCCCCGCCTCCGCCGTCCCCGCCTCCGCCGTCGTCGCAGCTGGTCCCGCCCCCGCAAGCAGCTGCGCAGGCGCTTCGCCCGGCCCTTCACCGCCGGTCAGTGTGCGGACGAAGGCAAGCACATCTCGCAAATCACTGTCCTTGAGCAACGGATTGCCACCCTTCGGCGGCATCGGGCCCCCCGTGGTGTTGAGTGGATCCGTGACAGGCCGCCCGGCTTTCAGAAACTTCACCAGTTCAACATCCGACTTCCCGTTCACGAACACACTTCCCTGAAGTGGCTTCCCGGAACCAGGCATGCCCTCGCCGCGCGCGCCGTGGCAGGTGCGGCATGTCGCGTTCCAGATCGTGTTGCCCTTGGAAACATCGCCAGGTGAATCAGCCATCTCGCCGACGCCAGCGCCAGCACCACTCTCGTGTCCGCCACCAACTCCACTGGCTCCCACACCCGCACCCAATCCAAGGGCACCACTCACGCCGTGTGTCGAGTTCCACTCCGCGAGCGCCATCTCTCGGGCCACCCACTCCGGCCTCGAATAGAACTCCGGCCCAAGCACCAGGCCCTCCTGAATCTTGTGTGAATACTCCACGTATTTGATCGACAGGAACCCGACGCCACCCAATGTCGTCCCCAGCAGGCACGCCACCAGCATCCGCCAGGCGCCACGCTGAGCCGCGTGGACCGCGAGGGCCATCGTGAGCGAACTCAGGATGAGGATGATCGTGTTGATCGCGCCCATCCGCGTGTCCAGGAACTGGCTGCCGTAGCGGAACACCTCGGGGTGGGCCGACCGCAAGACCGCGTAGACCACGAAGAGTCCGCCGAAGAGCAGAACTTCCGTGGCCAAGAAGAGCCACATGCCCAGCTTTGCCGCGTCGAACTGCTGTGGAGCGGTCGTGAAGTGAGGGGCGATGGTCCCCGGTGCCGAACACCGACCAGCCTGGGCGACGGGCGGCCGACGGCAAACCGAATGACACGGTGGATCGGTGACTTCGATGGCGGTCATGGTGATGTCGTGGCGGCGGCCGATGACGTCAACTCCACGAGGCCGCCGTCGTCGGTGGCCATGCCGCATTCGTAGGGAGTTCCGGGGACAGGATCCGGCGCGCTGGTCGCATCGAGCGAGTTCAGCGCGGGAAGCCCCATGGCGTGGGCCGACTCCCACGCCCGCTCGACGCAGGTGACGGCATGCAAGAGTGGGCAGGACAGCGTGGATTCCCGAAGGCGCGCGAGGAACGACGGCACCCAATCCACGAGGTGGTCTCGGAGGAAGTCCACGCACGCCTGATGGGCGATGTCGGCTCGCTCGGCGTTGCCGGCGGCCCGGGCCCGCGCCTCCATCACGCACAGGAGCGCAACATATTCCGCCATCGCACCAAGGTGGTCGTGGCGGACGCCGGTGTCTGGCGCCACGTCGAAGCCAAAGGCTCGGTAAAAGCCGGCAACATCAGCGAGGATCGCCCCCTTGTCGCGTCGAATCCAAGCGGCCTCGTATGGAGGGCACCCCGCCGGCAGTTCGAAGAGCCGCGTTCGCTCGGCTCGCTCTTCAGGCGTCCCCGCGGCGTCCTCGTGCAGCGCGTGCGCCACATCCAGCCAGCGCTTCGAGGCATCGACCGCGGCGTCCACGGCCGCTGTCACATCAGCTCCATCGTGGCTGGGAACGCCGTTCACTTCTGCACCTCGAAGACGATCCACTGCGAGTGCTGCTTCCTCGCGCCGACATTGCCCTCCTTGCCATCCCAGACGGCGAAGGCCACGGTGTCACGGGTCCCCGGAGCGAACTGGTAATCGTCCGGGTCAACCGTCTCCATCGGCCGCAGGAAGACCACGGTCCACTCGCCCGCCTGCCATGTCCCCCTGCCGACCGTCACTGAGTGTGCCTGATGGGTGAGCGAACCGAAGCCCTCCGCGGTCAACTCCTCCGCGCTGGCCATTCGCTCGATGTTGGCCATGGGATTGCCGGCGCGATAGGCCACGAACCAGTCACGGCTCTCCGGGCGGCTGAAAGACTCCGGGACGCGGTAGGGAAACGTGCCGTTGGCAAACCAGTAGAGATCGGTCCAGTAGTTGGGATAGAGGTCTTCGACACCCTGGAAGTGCTCGTCCAGATCCTGCTGCCAGAGCGCCTTCCAGTGAAGTATCTGCACCGGAAAACCGGATGCCCCCATCGTGTATGCGGCGTTGGACTTGAGCGGGAGTTGCACCGCGACGGCATCGCAGAATCGGCCCGCATCGACGACCCGGTTGGGCTCTGGATCGGGCCAGGAGACGCGCCAGCCGATCTGCCGACCGTTGGTGATGGCCTGGATTCGCACATGGTCGATGGTCGCACTCTCGACCATGGGCACCGCTTGGTTTTGCGGCTGCAGGGACACGACCGTCATCGGTGCCGGCGACCATGTCGTGCTCAAGGGGTCCAGCGGAATGTCCGAGTCCACCCACTGCACGAGAATTTCGCCTTCGGTGGGCTGGGCGGGCGTGTGCACGGCGCTACCGGCAAGCGTCGATCCAAGGGGCAGCGCCCCAATCGTGGCCAGCCGCTGGTCCAGCGCGTCGATCTGCCTGGAGAGTGTGGCCATGTCGCTGGCCGCGAGGGTGTCGGCTGCATCGCCCACTTCCGCGGCCGCCTGGTGCGATGAACGCGCGGGGCCGCCCAGCGCCAAGGCTCCCCACACCAGGAGCCCAACAGTGCCGATGAAGCCTGCGGAGAGGACAACGATGTACTTCTGGTCGGTCACGGTTGACTTTCAGGTTGTGTTGAGGCGGTAGACGCCAAGGTCCTTCTCGAACGGGGCGCGGACATAAGACGGTTCTGTGAAGGGCACGCGGGCCACCTCGGTGCCAGTGAGGTCCCAGCCCACGGCCTCGTCGCCCTGCACATCGAACCGGTCGATGATGCGGTTGGTGGCACCGAAGAGCAGGAGCGCCCCCAGCAACTTGCGGTTCTCAGGCGCGCGCAGGTTTCGGTAGAGGTCCTTCGCTTCCTCGACACCTGGTCCGAAGACTTGCTCCAGGAATCCGTCCGGCACATGCACCGGCGGCACATAGAAGACGTTGGGGCCGGTGCCGAACTGCGGGTAGAGCGGCAGTGCCAGCTGGCGGATGCGAACGATGTAATCAAGCGGATTGTCCTCGCGGGGTGCGCCCACCGTGGTGCGGAACCCGTGCATGCGGATCTTGCCGATGCAACTCTCCACGCAGAGCGCCACCTCGCCCTGTTCCACCCTGGGAAAGCACCCGATGCACTTCTCGCTCGCCCGCGCGATGGTGTTGAAGAACACCTTCTTGTATGGGCAGGCGCGCACGCACTCGCGGTATCCGCGGCACCGCTCCTGGTCCACCAGCACGATGCCGTCTTCGTCACGCTTGTAGACAGCCTTTCGTGGGCAGGCCGCGACGCACGCGGGGTTGTCGCAATGGTTGCAGATCCTCGCCAGGTAGAACATCCAGTGCGGGTGGGTGGGGCCGATCTCCTCGCCGCGCTCCACAGGACCCGAGAGGTCATCCTCACCCAGGTTGGGCGACGAGTAGTCCTCAAAGGTGGGGCGCCAACCGTGCGGCGGGTTCTTGGGTCCGTCCGTCTCGAAGATCGTCAGGCTGACGAGGTTGCGGTCCTTCCATCGGGCCGGCCCCACCTCGTCAAGCAAGCGACTATCCCATGCCAGCGGGTATCCACCATAGGGCTTGGACTCGACATTGTTGAAGAATGTCGTCTCCTGCCCCTTGCCGCTGGTCCACGCGGTCTTGCACGCGATGGTGCAGGTCTGGCAGGCGATGCACTTGTTGACATCGAAGACATAAGCCACCTGCCGCGCGGGTGGGGGCGCCTCGTACGGGTACTCGATGGGGCGGTTGATCTGCCAGTTGGGTCGCTGTGGCATGGTGTGATTCTCAGGCGTTGCGCTCGACGAACTCGCCGGCGATGAACTTCTTGAGCGTGGCGGACTCGTAGGTGGGCCGAAGCCCCATTTGCGCTGGCAGCCAGAGTGGTGCGCCGTTGATGCCGCCGTCCTCGGCCTTGGTGATCTTGACCAGGGCCTCGCGCGGGGCTCCGGTGGGGCAGTGCACGTCGGCGACGAACCCCTTCTTCATCTCCTGCCCGAGCAGATTCTTGACATTGAGCGTGTCGGTCATCCATGTGGGCTTGAGCCACCCACGGGTGCACGACTGCTGGCTTCCCGTCCGAAAGAGCGCCTGGTATGCCGTGTCCGGGTTCTTGGCCAGTCCCGTGGGGTTGACTTCCGCGCCGCGCACGGAGCCATGGGTGGCTCCATAGGTGTTGTGCCACATGCGCGTGATCCCGGGCGGCGTCCCGGGGTAGTAGCGAGCGCGGGCCATGAGCCGTGCGACCTTGTACCACTCGGCGTTCTTCTGCCATCCGCGGAAGGGGCGATCATGCGGGTCGGCATCGATGAACACATAGTCGCCGTCCTCCACGCCCAATCGTTTGGCGTCGAGGGGATTGATGTCCACGTACATCTCGCTCACGAACGGGATGCGCCGGTCACGGCGGAGCATGTCGCCGAAGGGACCGAACCAGACGGCGATGATGTCGGTGTCCACCGGCGTGGTGTGTGCCCCGTGCCTGTACTTGGGCGTGTGGAAAATGAGGTCGTACCCGTCCTTGATGAGGGGATGCACCGTCGCAAGCAGCTCATCGACGGTGACCATCACATTTCGGGCCTGGCGGAGGTCGGCAGCCGGATCGTTCGCCTGAAAGCCGTAGTCGGCCGGAGTCTTGGGGCGCAACAGTTCGTGTGGCCGGGCAACGATGACATTGGGGCTGAAGAAGGTCGAGTCGATCGGCTCCCGATGAACCACCATGTTTTCCCCGGCGTCCATGAACTCCGGCTCGTCTCGATAAAACTCAAGCCGCCCTGAGCGCGTGTACCACGGCTTGCCCTCGGTTCCCTGCTCCCAGCCGCCGATCTTGGGGTAGGTCCGGGTCAGGATCATCGCGGGTGTGCCCTCCCGGGCCTTGGCCTCCAGGTCCTCGATCCGGTAACCGCGCGTGGCGTTGGAGAGGTCAAGCATCCGCTGCAGGTAGGGCCGTGCGCAGTCGTCCCGATTGACGAACTGCCAGTACGAATCGTGCCGGTCATCGTTGGTGAGCTGCCCAAGCGCCTTGGAGATCCCCATCGCCACCTCCAAGTCGCTGCGAGTGTCATGGATTCGAGGGAGCGGCGTCGCGGGGAAGGTGTAGAGGAACGGGTTCGTGACACTGATCGTGAGATCCGGGTACTTGAGCTCTGCCCAGCTGTCCACCGGGAAGACGACATCGGCGTATTCGCAGCTGGCGGTCCACCACCAATCGCTCACGGCGACAAACTCCACGCGCTTGAGCACATTCACGACCGTGTCGTAGTGGCCCTTTGCGTTCCCGATGAGCGAGTTGCTGTTGGAGACCACGATCGACTTTGTCGGCGTCGGCATGTGGGTCTTGCCGGTGAGCACGGCGTTGCCTGCGCGGAGGATCGTGTCGCCGTGGTTGAAGTAGTGGACGCTCTCGAACTTCCAGCGCATGTCCGTACGGGCGAGTTTCGCGGGATCGAGTTCAGGGTCGAAGGGGTTCTCTGTCGTCCACTGGGAAACGCCACTCACCAAGCCCGCGCGGTAGTTGCCCGCATAGGAGCCCACATTGCCGCCGATCTTCCCGACATTCTGCGTGAGCGCCGCCACAAGGAACACCGCACGGTCCTTGAGGTCGCTGTTGAAGAACTGGTTCGGGCCCATGCCCATCGCGAACAATGTCTTGCCCGCGTTGGCGGCGATCTCCCGGGCCATCGACTGAATGAAGGATGCGGGGGCCCAGGTGATCTTCTGGACATCCGTGGGCGTGTAGGACTGGTCCAACACTTCCTTCGTGGCGTCGAGCACGGTCCGGCAGCGGACGACCGTGCCGTCGGAGAGGGTGACTTCAAAGGAGCCCTCCAGCGCAGGATCGATGCCAGCCGAGGCAAAGGCGTTCCCGCTCTGGTCGCGGGTCACCACCGCCGGCGCATTCTTCGCCATGTCCCACACCACGAAGTCACCCCACTCGTCGCGACGCTCCGCGGTGATGATTGGCCCTGACTGCGCATACGGCTGGGGGGCCTTCTGGCCGGCGGGCAGCACCGTGATGTTGTTGCAGAGCGGGGCGTTGACGTGATCCTTGAAGACCTCGTTTGCGCGGAGGATTCCGCCCGTGTCGGTTCGGACGAGGAAGGGGAGGTCGGTAGTGGCCTTCGCGTGAGCGGCGTCGTAGAGGCGCTCGTTCAGGATCACCTGGGCAAAGCCAAGGGCCAGTGCCGGGGTCGTGCCGGGGCGCACCACGACACCCTGGTCCGCCTTGCACATCGTCGAGCTGTACTCCGTGGCGATGACCACGACCTTGGCGCCCTTGAGGCGGGCCTCGGTCATCCAGTGCGAGTCCGGCATCTTGGTGGCGATCCAGTTCATGCCCCAGATCAGGATGAGATTCGCATGCTCCACGCAGCAGAGGTCGAAGTCGACTGTCTGCTGGCCGGTCACCATCGGGTGACCCGGTGGGAGGTCCGTGTGCCAGGAGTAGTTGTCCCACCCGCGTGCACCAACGGCAGCGGCCGGCCCGACGCCGCGCACCTTGTCGTCCACCAGCGCCATCGCATTGGCCAGGCGATACTGCGCGAAGATGCGCGTCATTCCCAGGGCGGCCATGCCACCGCGGAACTTGAGGGTCTGCATGCCGACGCCGCCGGCGGCATCCACCATCAACTGGTCGTAACCCTGCGCGAGCAATCGCTCCCTGCCTTGGTCTCCGTTGTACGCCTTGGAAATCTCGAGGAGCGCACGCGCGGAGAGGTCGAAGGCGTCGTCCCAGGAAGCCTCAATCCATGAGTCCGCCCCTCGATTGAGGTACTTTTGGTCCACGGCGCCAGTCACGGCATCGCGCGGGCAGCCGGCTTGGATCCAGTTCCGGAACCCGGTGCGGACCATTGGACGGCGAATGCGCCGGTCGCCGTAGAAGCGACGGACCAGGGCCAACCCCTTTTGGCAGCAGCGTGGATCCCAGCGCGCCGAGGCCTTGTTGCCGTGCAAGTCAGTCGCCTTGCCGTAGCCAAATGTCGGGGCCACGCGCGTCACGATCCCGTTCTTGACGTGCGCCCAGAGAAGGCAGTTGTGCGTGTCGTTGGGGGCGCAGAGGAAACTGAATCGCGAATCGCTGCGATAGAGGTCGCGGTACACACGCTCCCAGCCTCGATTTGGGTATCCCTCCAGCGGATTCGTGACAAAAACAGACTTGACAAATTTCAGCCCTCCAACCATCTGGTCGATGGCGGGAGGCGCGAGCGCGACCACCGCGAGTCCGGACAGGAAGGCGCGGCGCGTGCTGTTGGGGAGCGGGGACTGGCTGTCTGGCATGGGAGGTCGTCCGGTAGGAGGTTGCCAACTGTAGCAAGAACAGGAGAACCAGATAAGCATATCCCGATTTATGGTGGCCCTAGGGCTGTGCAGGGGGTTAGCGACTTGGTTATAGGACCTTATTCCCGCTTCCGAGTCGGACTTCGCGCGAGGTCAGACGGATGATTTGCTGTCAGGGCCTCGTTGTCGGTGCAGTGCACGGTTTCAGTCACGAGGAGGCGCAGCAGATCTCTCAGTGGCCTCGTCCGAGATTCTCCCTCGGGAATGGCCTTCGTGAGCGTCTGTTTGCACGCCTGCCGGTAAATGCCGATGCATGGCTCGGGGCCGCGGCTTGTTCGCGCCAGGACGGCAGCGGCACCGGGAACCTGCGTCCCTTTCAGCACGATGGCGCGGATCAACTCGCTCCGGATGTTCGGCAGGTCTCCGGGGAGCACGAAAACGCTCCACGGGATTGGCCCATCCGCGCTGACGAAATCCAGTGCGCCGAGAATGCCGCCTGCTGGTCCCCGTCCGGCATGGAGATCGGGGATCACCTTGTCGCCAAGTCGCGCAATGCGCGGGTCGCAGTGTCCCACCAACGCAACACAAGGGCCGAAGACTTCTCGGAGCGCTCGAATCGACTTCTCGACGAGCAGTCCGCCCTCCAGCGGCTCTTGGAGCTTGTCACGTCCGAAGCGCCGACTTTTCCCGCCAACAAGGACGATGGGCTGAATCGATTCGCTTGGAAGCATGATTCAGCGGCGATGAGCGCCTGGTGACTGATCGCCGCGCAACATGCGGATCGCGTGCGGCAGGATGTCGGCGATCGCGTGGAGGGTCTCCGTCGCCCCGCGCGGCGAGCCGGGAAGCGTGACGATGAGCGTGACGCCAGTCGCCCCGGCGACCGCGCGGGAGAGGAAGCTGCGCGGGTCGGCGATGCCAGTGCGATCCCGGGAAGACTCCATTGAGCGGATGCGTGCCAGCTCCATCAAGCCGGGGTGAGGGCGTTCGATCACGCGCATGGCGGCCTCGGGCGTGCGATCGCGCGGCCCAAGCCCCGTACCGCCCGTGACCAGCACGAGGTCAATGCCGCATCCTCCCTCGTCGATCCGGCACCATCCGCGAAGCAGGTGCTCTATCCGATCCGGCTCATCAGGAAGGAGTGCCGCATTGACGACTTCGCCCGACAGCTGCTCACGGACGAACGCCTGGACGGCCGGGCCAGAGGCATCGACGGCCGTGCCAGCGGCGCACCGGTCGCTCACCGTGAGCACGGCGGCACGAATTGCCTGCGCGTTGCTCATGGCGCGACGAGTACCCCCGACCTTCCGCCGCGCTTCTCCAGCATCCGGACGCCATCGATGACTATCCATCGGTCGATCGACTTCCCCATGTCGATGACCGTGAGGCACGCGACAGCCACGGCGACCAGCGCTTCCATCTCCACGCCGGTTCGAGCGTGCGTCCGGACCGAGACCTCGATGCGAATCCGTCCAGGCTGCACTTCGGCAGAGATGTCCACGCCGTCCAGCGGAATCGAATGGCAGAGCGGGATGAACTCGGCCGTCCGCTTGGCCGCGAGGAGGCCAGCCAGTCGAGCCACATCGAGGGTCGATCCCTTCGCCAGGGAGTTCTCCCGGATGCGCCGCTCCAGTTCCGCGCTGATGCGCACGAACCCCTCGGCTCGTGCCATGCGATCTGTCGATTCCTTGGCATGGACATCGACCATCATGGGGTGGCCATCAGCGCCGATGTGCGTGAAGACATGGGGTGGACAGGATGGAGTGTGCGGATTCATGGCAATGGTCTCAAGGCGCTGGGCGGAAGGGGAAGTACAGGGCGGTGCCGCTTGGTGCACCTGTCGTCGCCATTTCCTCCGGCGGCAACTCGACGAAACCATCGGCTTCCGCCAAGGCGACAAGGTCCCCAGATCCCCGGTGGTCGACGAGGTCAGCAACGCCCTCACCGCTGATGCGGACAAGCCGATGCCACCAGAGTGGCAGGCGGCGGCCGTCGTCGTTGGCGAGCGAGACTCGCATTCCATGCTCACGGGCCATTGCCCCTGCGAGGACCGCAAGCACGGGGAGTGCAATCCGCGTCGCGGTCACCAGCGCCGAAATCGGGTTGCCGGGAAGCCCGAAGATGAGGCATGGGCGATTGTGCCGGCCCTCGTCCACCGCGACGAGCATGGGCTTTCCAGGCCGCTGCGGCAGGCCGTGAAAGAGCACTCGTGCGCCGATCGACTCGACCGCCGAACGCACGGGGTCTCGGTGTCCCATCGACACGCCGCCCGTGATCAACACCGCGTCGTGTGTCCGTGTCAAGTCGCGCAGGCGGTCCGCAACGAGCGAGGGTGCGTCCGCCAGGTGCGTGGGCTCATCCATGCTCATCCACTGGTGCGCAGAGAGCAGTCCATGCAGCGCAAAGGCGTTGGAGTTGAAGATCCCGAACGGGCCCACGGAAGTGGATGGATCGGCGAGTTCGTCGCCCGTGGTCAGGACCTGGACAGCGATTCGTGGCCGAACGGAGATGCTCCCAAGCCCGCACGCCGCCAGCGAACCAAGTTGTGATGCGCCGAGGATGGTGCCCGCCGGGACGACGGGCGTGCCGAGAGGACCATTCTCGCCACGGCGGCGAATGTGGTCGCCGACCCGGGATCTGCACAGGGCTTGGGTTTCAATGGCGATCGCTGTCACGCAACCGTCCGAAGCCATCACCTCCCGCACATCTTCTCGCCGGACGACGCAATCCGCACCTTGTGGAATGGGCGCGCCGGTGGAGATCCGGATGGCGAACCCTGGGCCGCACAGGCTTGGCGGGGCGTGACCGATCCGTGACTCCCCTCCGACCTCCAGAGAAACCCAATAGCCACCGCAGGGGGAGGGTGTCCCACGATGCACGATGGCGTACCCATCCATGGCGGAATGGTCGAACGGCGGGCTGTCGCGAGGCAACACCGCATCAACGGCCAGCACTCGGCCGTTTGCGCGCAAGAGGGCGCACGGCTCCTCCGAGCCACCACTCGCGCCAAGCGTGCCGCGCGCCACATCGCTGCAGAGCGACACGGCCTCTGCGGGAGATGAGCACGCAAAACGCTCTCCTCGAAAAGAGCCGTGCGATGTGAACTTGGTAGCCCGATCCATCGCCGGTAGAGTATTCACCCTGATGGTTGTCCAAGTGCTCCTTTTCGGCGGCATGGCTCGCATGGCCGGAACGAGCCGCGTCGAGGTTGACTTGGGCTGTTCCCAAACGCCAAGCGTGAGCCGGGTGCTTGAGGCATTGGGTGAACAGCACGCGGCGCTGCAAGGTGCCCTCGACACGGCGCGCTTGGCCGTCAACAGCAAGTTTGCTTCTGATGGCGACACCGTGTCCGCCTCAGACGAGTTGGTGGTTATCGCTTTGGTCGGCGGCGGATGACGGCACAGGCAGACATTGTGGTGGGCGCGATAGAGGAGCCCCAGGTCACCGCTGCAGTCCAGCGCGCCCGCGAGCTCGCGCCCACGGGTCCCAAAGGTGAGGTGGACGGCGAGACAGGCGCACTCGTCCGGTTTGACGGGAGAGTCCGTCGGATGGAGCGCACCGAATGCGGAGGCGAGCGCGAGCTGGCGGCGCTGGACTACGAGGTCTACGAGCCGATGGCCTCCAGTCAGCTGCATGAATTGGCACAACGAGTGCTTCACGCGCACGGGCTCCACAGGGTGGTTGTGCTGCACAGCCGTGGTGTCGTGCCGGTTGGTGCGGTGTCGTTCGTGCTCGTCGTCGAGTCGCCCCACCGCGCGGAGGCCCTTGCTGCGACCGTCGACTTCATCGATGGGCTCAAGCGCGATGTGCCGATCTGGAAGCAACCCGTCTGGGCCTGAGCACTCGCGACGCTTCAGAGCGCCACCAACTTCACCCCCGCCGCGAAGATGACCACCGCCACGATCGCCCGCAGCGTGGTGGATGCCAGGCGGCGGCTGCCGACATGGGCGCCGATGGCACCGCCGATCGCCCCGGCGGCTACCAAGATCAACAGGGATCCGTGTGGGATCCAACCCTCGACCGCCAAGCCACCCAGGCCCGCAATGGAGTTGGCAAGGATGAAGAGGGCACTTGTCGCTGCGACCTGCTTCGGATCCGCCCATCGCAGCATGAGCATCAGTGGACTCAGGAAGATCCCGCCGCCAGTTCCCGTCAACCCCGCCACGACGCCAATGGAGGCCCCCGCGGGCAATGCCACGCCGATCGACGGAGGCGACGGGTGCGACTTGGGAGCGCGGGCGGTGCCCCGAAGGTCCCATGCCATCTTTGCCGCCGAGACGCAGAGCGCGATGCCGACCGTGAGGGAGACGCCGCGAGTCGAGAGCGGAATCGCCGCACCCAAGAATGCGGCTGGAGGCGCAGCCAGCAGGAATGGCCAGGTGAGCCCCCACGAGAAGTGCCCCGCGCGCATGAACTGCGTGAACGCGATCGCGGCAACGGCGACGTTGACGGCCAGCGCGGTCGGGCGCATCTCGTCAGGCGCCACCCCAGCCAGTGCCATCACGGCCAGATAGCCGGAGGCGCCAGCGTGGCCGATGCAGGCGTACAACGCGCCGACAAACACGAAGATGGCGGCCAGGGTGAGCGTCTGTTGGTCGATGTCCATTCCTGACTCTCGCGCCCGGCACCTACCCGCCGATGGCCGACATCACGCGGAGTGGCTGACGGAAGCCCGCTGAAGTGATGCCGTGGCCGGCCTGCTTGTTCCATGCGGCATCACACAAGAACTCCCGCAGCTCCATGTCCGTGCCCCCGCCTCGCAGAAGTTCACGCAGGCTGAACTCGTCGTGGCTGAAGAGGCATGGACGGACCATCCCGTCAGCGGTAATGCGGATCCGGCTGCACGCACCGCAAAACGGGCTGCTGACGGGGGCGATGAATCCAACGCGGCCAGGTGCCCCGTCGGCGAACTCAAACACGCGAGCCGTTGAGGATGGGTCGTCTGGCGCCACTTCGCGCAGGGGATGCGTTCGGGAGATGGCCTGGCGGGTCTCGGCAGCGCTCACCCAGAGTGAGGCATTCCATGCGCCGCTCGAATCGAGCGGCATGTACTCGATAAATCGAACCTCGATCGCCAGGCGTCGCGCGAGGTCGGCCAAGTCCGCGGCCTCATCGTCGTTGACCCCCCGGAGGAGGACGGCATTGACCTTGACTGGCCCCAATCCCGCGGCGATGGAGTGCTCGATGGCACTGAGCACGGCAGCAGGTCCAGAAAGCGACCGTGTGATGGACGAAAAGCGCTCCGGGCGAAGCGTGTCCAGGCTGATGGTGATCCGCGCGAGGCCCGCGGCACGAAGGGCAGCCAATGTGGCCGGAGTGAGCAGCGAACCGTTGGTAATGAGGGCGACTGAGGCATCGCACGCTTCGCGGATCGAGGCGACGATTTCCAGCAGGTCCGGGTGCAGCGTGGGCTCTCCTCCGGTCAGTCGAATCTTCTGAACGCCCAATTCGGTCGCCAGCCGTGCCACCCGCGCGAACTCGTCCGTTCGCAGCAGCGTCCCCTTCGGGGCAAACCGTACTCCAGTGCCGATGCAGTAGGTGCAACGGAAATTGCACCTGTCGGTGATGCTCAATCGCATGTCGCGAATGGTGCGACCGTGCGCATCCACCAGCCGATGGCCCCGACTCTCCTCAGGCGCCGCGGTGAAACTGCTCATTGGCCCAAGCCCATCCGGCGACTGTGCGAGGGAATCCCACCGTGTTCATTCCGGCGAGGATTGCCTGCTCGATCTCCGCCTTGCTCGCACCGTGTTGGAGGCCCCGCCGAACATGGCTGCGAAGCGCGGACTCGAGACCCGCCCCGAGGCAAATGCCGATCTTGATGAGCGACAGGTCCTTTGCAGCGAGTGGGCCGGCTTGATCGACAGCCTTGGCAATCGCCTCGTGGGCGTTGCCCAAGTGGGGGAACTTGGCCACAAACTCTCGAAAAGTCGGCGGCGGCTGGGAAGTGGAACGACGTCGAGGCTTCGTGCCCCGCGTGGCCGTGCTTGGCGACTTGCCGGCACGGGTCGTGGCGGAATCAGAGTGGCCGCGAGAGCGCTTCTCGCTTCCTGCGGCGCGACTTTTCGCTGGTGTTCTTGGTGCCATGGGTGTCATCAAGGAATTCAGCCACGTTCGCCGTGGACGAACGCGGCGGGATACGGCCGATTCAGGACATCCTACTCCAGATTTATGTCCCGTGTCCCCCGTGTCCCCCGTGTCCACCCCCCACCCTCAATCCCAGCGGAACACGCCCTTCTTCCAGGCGTAGATGTAGGCGATCACGCTGGTGCCCACGAAGAACGCGATGCGCGCCAGGTAGAGCTTGGCCTCGGCGCTGCCGGGCTCCAGGTCCGCAAACGCGACCGCCCAGGGGTACAGGAAGATGATCTCGACATCAAAGACCAGGAAGGTCATCGCCATGATGTAAAAGCGGACATTGAATCGCTTCCGTGCGGAGTCCCACGGATTCATCCCGCTCTCGTACGCGATCGCCTTGACGGTGCCGTCGGCACTGGGGCCGATCAGCAGGCTGGCAATGATGTTGACCGCGCCGAACCCGATCGCCATCACCAGTACCAGCGCGACTGGCGCGTACGACTGCAGGCTGTCGGCGGCGAGCAGGGCAGACGGCTGCACGAAGGCCAACAGGTGGGGGGCTGAATCCATTGGGCGAGGAGTCTAGCCTGCGGCCTGAGTCGACCCCACCACCATGCCCCCCACTGAGCCACCACTGACCGCTCCCGCGAATGTCCCATGCATCCGCCCCGTCACCGTCGTCAGCGGATTGCCGCGTTCAGGCACCAGCCTGGCCATGCAGATGCTGGTCGCCGGGGGCATGGATCCGATGGTCGATGGCCAGCGCATCGCCGATGCCGACAATCCGCGAGGGTATCTGGAGTTCGAGAAAGTGAAACAGTTGGCCATCGACTCCACTTGGGTCGCCGGTGCCGTAGGGAAGGCGGTGAAGGTGATACACCTGTTGGTGCCGTTGCTCCCGACTGACATCGAGTACCGAGTCTTGTTCATGGAACGAGACCTTGGCGAAGTGACTCGGTCCCAGTCTGCCATGTTGCAGCGGAGTGGCCGCGGAGGCGCGAGCCTGTCGGCTGACGCACTCGCGAAGGTGTACTCGCAGCAGCTCGCGGCAGTGCACGCGCACATGGATGCGCACGCCTGTTTCAAGGTGCTCCGTGTTCCGTACGCGCAGTTGGTGTCTGCACCAAGCGACTGGGCCCGGTCCATCAACGCGCATGTTGGCGGCCACCTTGACGAGACGGCGATGGCCGCCGCCGTCGATCCCGCCCTGTATCGGAATCGGACCTAGCTGCGCGTTACGCCCCGCTGCGCGTTACGCCCCGCTGCGCGGCCCATGCGCCGCCGTCCACGCATCCGCATCCCACGGCTCGCGCGGAGCGGGTGCGAGCCCACCCGCACGCGCGCGCTCCACCAGTCCCGCCAGCGCGTCTGCGAACCGACGCGCTTCCGCCGCATCACCACGGTGCCGCGCCAATGCCGCAGCCAACGCGACCGCATCCACCCACCCGGATCGATGTGCCATCGCCGCATCAATGAATGGTGTGGACCGCTCACCGTTCCCGTCCAGCCACGCCACCGCCAACGCCACCAGGTAGTTCGCGTCCGGCTGCGATGGGTCGACATCAAGCACATCCAGGCAGAGTTCAGCAGCGAGCTCCCACTCGCGAAGCGCGAGCTGCGCGCGCACTCGGGCCAATCGCGCGGGAATCGCCTCACTGGGGGCCGCGCTGGCCCTGCCCGCCCTCCCCGCCGCGCCAAGCAACCGCAGCGCCTCGTGCGGCTCGCTGCGCACCAGTGCCGCCTCGGCCAACGTGGCTCGCTGTGACGCTCCAGCCGCACACTCAGGCTCCTGTTCAAGCCGACTCGACAGCGCGCGCGACTCGTCCGCACGCCCAGCGCGGGCACTCGCCACGACCAAAAGCAGCTGTCGCTCAAGATTCGCCTCGCGTGTCGCGGCCGTGAATCTGCCGAGCAACCCCGCCGCCTCGACATCTCGGCCCGCCATCATCAGGCACCGCGCGAGCGGGAGCACATACCTGGACTCGGTCGCGCGTTCGGCCACCAACGGCCGGAACGACTCGATCGCCGCACCAGGTCGACCCGTGGACATCAACACGACGGCACGATTGAAGAAGGACTCGCGACGCACCAGCTCCACTTGCGCTTGCGCGTCCTCTGGAAGCGCGGCCATGTACCCAAGGTCCACCAGCTGCTTCAGGGCCTCATGTGCCTCAAACGGATCCAACCGCTTCTCAGGCGAATGCAACCCGGCATCGCCTTCCTCCACCGATTCCCACGAGTCGATGAATGCAATCTCTCCAGCAGGGGCCTGGACGCGGACGCACTCCCCTCGCGCCAACAACCCGCGCATCACGCGGCCGTCCATGTCGCGACCGACCGGCAGACCCATCGCCGCAAGCGCCGTCGGCGTGACATCCGCGACGCAGGCTCCGGCCGCAGACCCGCCGATGGCAAACAGCGGTCCGCTCGCCACGACGATGCCGTGTTCGCGATGCCATCGAGCCTCCATCGCGGCTCGCTCCTCCTTCGTCACGTCGACGATCACGGGGCGTTCGGCGGCGGAATGGAACCCGTGGTCCGAGACAAGGAGGACGGACCACGGCGCGCCCGCCGATGCGCTTGCCATCGCATCGAGCAAATCCCCAAGCAATCGATCATGTTCGATGTACAGCGCATCCATGACCGCGCCAAACCGACGCTGGTCGGCAGCCGATACATGCGACATCTTCGGCGCGCGGCACTCCATGAATCGGTGCCCTACGGTGTCGATGGTGTCGTGGAAGACCATGAGGCAGTCGAGCGGCGACGGGGTTGCGGTGGCCTCCACCAAGGCCAGCGTCGCGGCATGCAGGCTCCGCATTCGCGCCACCTCGTGCACCAGTGTGTGCATCCGCTCATCGGTGCGTGGGGGCACTGCGCAGCCGGCAAAATAGGGTCGCAGCGACGCATCGGTCACCATCGCTTCGCTCACGCACGCCGCCCGCACCGCGCCTCTCAACGCCGCTGGATGCACCGACTCACCCGAGCCATCTTCCATGAACACATTGCTGACCACGGCGCCGTTCACGGGTTCGGCCGGGTGCGACGCGTACCAGCCAACGACTCCTACGCGGCGGCCCGACTGACTCACGATGTTCCAGAGCGCCTTCACGCGCCTGCTCGTGCTGCTCACCACCCGCACGCCCGCACCATCTGGCTTGGGCTCCACAAAGTTCAGGATGCCGTGCGCGTCGGCAAATCGCCCGGTGGCGATCGTGGACCAGAGGAGCGGAGACAGCTTCGGTTCCAGCGTGCGCAGCCGGTCGCGCGACCCCCGTTCGATGAGCCGGGCCAGCGATGGCATCCGCCCGGCGGCGAGCAAGGGATCCATCACCAGCCAGTCAGCGGCGTCCCAGCCAAGAACGAGGAGGGGACTGGGAGCGGACGGCATCATGGGCGGAAACGCTAGCGGAGGCGACGGTCGGGCAGTGGCGATGGGACTGCTCGGATCCTCGCACTCCCCGCAGAAATAGAGAAGGGGCGATCCTTGCGGACCGCCCCTTCACTTGAAGCGATGAGTCTCAGCGGCTCGTGCTGATCGATCAGCGACGACGACGCGAAGTCAAGCCAGCCAACCCCAAGAGCGCGAGCGCGCCCGGAGCGGGGATGCCCGTCGCGCCAGCGAGGATCGAGGCGCCAGCCACATCGTCGAACGCATAGTCGACGAGCGTGCGAGTGTTCGCATCCGCGCCGATGGCGATGCGCATCCACCCGTAGTGGGTGAGACCGTCAGCTGCAGCAAACTTGAACCCGATGATTCCGGTGGAGTTCGCCAGGACCTGACCCGCGCCTGTCCCGATCTGGAACTGCGAGGAGGCATAGAAGAAGGCAGCACTGCCGATCTCCATCCCCTCGTCGAGGTTGGTTCGGCCAGCGGCGGTCCCCGCGTTGGGGTTTCGCATGAAGCCGCTGGTGGACGGCCGGTACAGCGAGACATACGCGGCGTTGCTGCCGTAGGGATTGACATCCCAGCCAGCAACCGAACTGCCGGACGAACCAGTCGCGCCGGTCTCGATGTTGATGTAGAGCCCGTCGATGTTCGCCGGGATCACGGTGTTGAGGGCGCCGCTGTAGACGATGCCAGCGTCGGCCGCGCTCGCGATGGCCACCGCTGCACCCGCAGCGAGGGCGCACTTGGCGAGGCGCGCATTCAGAGTCTTCGACATGATTCAGTACTCCAGATGGAAAGAAAGAGAACGAAACAAACTTGGGACACGCTCTTGGGTTGGGCTGTGCAGGTCCAGGAAGAGTCCGCATCAGCCAACCCCAGGACGCCAAGGGCGCGTTCCTGTCGATTCCCGCTCCGAGCAAGAATCATGCCCGAAGTTCTTCGCCGGTCAAGTACGGGCGGTGATTCGTGCGAGATTTAGATTATAGGACTACGATCGTGGTGAGTTATTGACAGAACGCTGCCTATCTCTGAAACAAGACGCTGTTTCCCATCTTCATTCTATGGTTATAGGACTACGGATTCCGGCCTCATTCGGCGCTGTCGGACGCCTCGGCGGGTGGCCTTGGAGCCTCCGCCATCCGCGAAACCTTTGAGTGCAGTTCGCGCAGCTGCTCCCGCATCTCGCGGTCAAACTTGTGGGAGGCCGCGTTGGCGCCCGAGGTCAGCACGCTCGCGAACAGGCCGGCGATCGAAGTAAATGCCCCAATCGAGATGACCATGAGCACCACCGCCAGCAGGCGTCCCTCCGGGGTGACCGGGTAGAGATCGCCGTACCCCACTGTCGAGGCCGTTACGGCGGCCCACCAGATGACATCGTCGGCGGTCTTGATGTTGCCGTGCGGCGCGGCGGATTCGTACTGCAGCACCCCGACGCTGCAGACAACGACGCCGAACACCATGGCGAGCATCACCATCGCCAGGGCGGCGGCGCGGTAGTTGCGAGTGACCGCCAGCGAGAGGAGGCGGATCGACTTGATCGCTCGGATCACCCGGAAGACCCGGACAACTCGCACGAACCTGGCGCCGGCGACAAATGGAATGCTCGCCGCGAGGTCCAGGAGTCCCCAGCCAAAGAGGTATCTGAGCTTTCGTGGGGCCCGGACCAGCCTGACCAAGAAGTCGACGAAAAAGATGGCGCACACGGCGTAGTCGAAGGAGCGAAAGAGTTTTGCCACCTCGCTGGCCTCGTCCAGCGTCGATTCCGCCACGACCAGCGCCAGCGCGAGGAGCGCCACGGCGGTCATGAAGAAGTCAAAGGGACCCGGGGCGGGCTCTTGAATGGTCTCACGGGGATGGGCCGTGGAATGCCTGTCAGTCATGAATGGCGCAGTTTATGGCCATTCTTCGCCCCTTTCTTCCGCTCCGCGAAAACGTGGGCTACTGTTGACGAGCCATGACAAGACCCCGCCGCCACGGAGTTCTTCACGGGTCGGTTGCCTGCGCTGGCCTTGGGGTGGCGGCGCTGGCGACGATTGGCTCGCAGGCTGCTCCCGCCGCTCCCGCGGCACCCGCCGCTCCCGCCGCACCGCCACCAGGCTTCATTGTCGACATGCTCTCGACCGGTTGGAACGAAGCCGTCGGCGGAGTCGTGCTCCCCGACGGCGACTTCATCCACTGGGAGCGCGGTGGTCGCGTGTGGATCCACCACGAAGACGGCGCGCACAAGGCCATCGACATCGCGCACGAAGTTGGCGGCTGGCGTGATCACGGATTGCTCGGCGTGGCCATCCACCCGGCGTTTGAGACCAACGGCTTGATCTACCTCTTCTATGTGGTCGATCGCGAACACCTCATCAATGGCGACTCGCCGGAATACAACCCCAACGCCGATTGGTACTACGAGGCTTCCATCGCGCGCATCACCCGGTATCGCCTGACGCCCGAAAGCAAGTTCACGGAGGTGGATCCCGCCAGCCGCACGGTGCTGGTTGGCGAGTCGATCACGACTGGATTTCCGATCTGCCACCAATCCCACGCTGTCGGCTCTCTTGCGTTTGGCGACGATGGCACGCTGCTGGCCACCTTCGGCGATAGCGCCAGTTACGAGAGCGTCGACGCCGGCGGCCAGGTGAGCGGCGGCTATGTCACCACCGCGCTTGCGGACGGGATCCTCAAGCCGAGCGACAATGTCGGAGCGTTTCGGGCGCAGTCCATCGACTCCCTCTGCGGCAAGGTGCTGCGACTTGATCCTGACACTGGCGATGGTGTCCCGTCGAATCCATGGTTTGACCCGACCAAACCGCGCGCCCCGCGAAGTCGAGTGTGGTGCGTGGGATTGCGGAATCCGTTTCGGATGACTTTCGTTGCGGAATCGGGCTCGCACGATCCGGCAGATGCTGATCCGGGCACGATCCTCATTGGCGATGTCGGGTGGAACTCGCGCGAGGAACTGAATGTCGCCGACAGCGGAGGCCTCAACTTTGGTTGGCCTGTGTTTGAGGGACAGACCTACATGGACCAATACGGCGGGCTGCAGGTTGAGAATCCCGCCGCCCCCAACCCGCTCGGCGGAGGGGCCTGCGGCGCCAGTTTCCAGTTCAAGGACCTCATTGCGCAGGACACGCAGTCGCTTCCAGTTCGATTCCCCAATGCGTGTGCACTCTCGCAGGCTGAGTCGGCACAGTGGAACGGCCCATCGGTCGCTTCCGGCTACAAGGGATTCACGGGGACGGGCTATGTGGACTTTGGCTCGACGACTGGCGAATGGTTGGAGTGGTCGGTCACCGTGCCCAGCGCCGGGACCTGGACGATCGACTTCCGATATGCCAACGGGGGCGGGCAGGATCGACCATGCACACTCTTGGTCGATGGCACGATCATCAACTCGTCGCTCAACTTTCCGCGCACGGGCGCATTCACGGAGTGGCGGTGGGTGCCACAGCAAGCCCAGCTCAGTGCCGGCTCGCACACGATCCGACTTCGGTCGAACATCAACAATGGGCCCAATGTGGATGCGATTTCGCTGCACCAGGGAGGTGGTCCCGTCTCGGTGCCTGCAAGCGTGCCCACATTTGTGCATCGACGACCGTCGATCGACTGGCATCACTGGAGCGAGGAAGCTCGAACCCCCGCCTTCAGCTCATTTGGGTCGGCCACATCGCCGCTTGTGGGACAGGCTGCGGGCGCGACCGGCGAGAACTTTGCGGGAGCGTGCGCGATCGGCGGCGCGCAACTTGATGCCGAGGGATTCCCAGCGGCATGGCATGGAAAGCGGCTCATCGGCGATTTCGCACACGGCTGGATTCGTGCGGTCACGATCGACCCGCTTGCATCGCCCGGTGGCGGCATCACGGCCGTCGAGCCGTTTGACACCGCGTTCGGCGCGGTGGTGGCGCTCGTGTCGCATCCAACCGAACCCATGGTCTACGCCATCCGATGGGGGAGCGAGATCGCGCGGATTCACTGGCTCCCCGGCGGCAGCGCTCCCCCGACGGCGAGGATCGAGTCGACCCAGCCGTGGGGGCCAAGCCCACTCTCGGTGACCTTCGACGGGTCTTCGAGCACCGACCCGGAGCAGGGCCAGCTCCAGTACCAGTGGGACTTTGGCGACGGTGGGACCGCGAGTGGAGCGATCGCGGCGCACACATTCCTGGGCGCGCCAGGCGCACCGGGAGAGCCGGTTCGATATGACGTGCGATTGACCGTCACCGACAACGCCGGGCTGTCCCATCAGGCACTCCTGGTGGTGAGCCCCAACAACTCGCCACCGGTTCCCGACATCACCAGCCTCTTCGACGGCATGGAGTACCAGCTGGGCGCGGCTGACATCGTCTATCCGCTTGTGGCCGCGATCAGCGATGCCGAGCATGGCGATGGGAGTGGTGGCGGTGGAGCGGGAGGTGTCTCGTGCGAATGGACCGTCATCCTCCACCACAACTCGCACGAGCACACGGAGCCCGCGATCGAGCAATGCGACGGTGCCGAGGCGGTGGTCACGCCACTTGGGTGCGGAGCGGAGAGCTACTGGTGGGAGGTGCGATTGCTGGCGACTGACGCGCACGGCCTGAGCGGATCCGACTCCGTGGGGCTGTGGCCCGACTGCGACGGCTCATCCGCATGCATGGCGGACTTCGACGGCGACGGGACCGTCGGCGGCAGCGACATCGCGGCGATGCTCGGCGCGTGGGGACCGACGGCTGGCTCTCCCATCGACCTCGACCACGACGGTGTGGTCGGCGGCGGCGACCTGGCGCAACTGCTGAGCGGCTGGGGTGGGTGCTGACGATGCCAACGTCCACTTTCCTTCCGGGGTTATCGGTGGAAATGTGCCCCTGGGGGGCACATTTCCACCGATAACCGAGCCCGGACCCTGGGCTTCCCCGACTCGGCAGAGATCGAGAAGCGCCGGTTCCCCTGATATGGTTCCCCCCGTGCCCGGCCCCCCCCAACGCGCCCCCCAACACACCCCGCCGAGCACTCCGCAGAGCACTCCGCAAGGCACCGCCGAGCACTCCCGTCTTCAACGCGTGCGTTCCGGTGATCGCGCGTGGCGGCAATGGGGCCCATTCGTGTCGTGTCGGCAGTGGGGCACGGTGCGCGAGGACTACTCACCCGACGGCAGCGCGTGGACGTACCTGCCGCACGACCACGCGCGCAGCCGCGCGTATCGATGGGGAGAGGACGGGATCTTCGGCTGGTGCGACAAGGACCAACGGCTCTGTTTCTCCATCGCGCTCTGGAACGGTCGCGATGCGATCCTCAAGGAGCGATTCTTCGGGCTGACCAATGCCGAGGGGAACCACGGCGAGGATGTCAAGGAGCTGTGGTGGCATGTCGACGCGCTCCCCAGCCACGCGTGGAATCGGATGCTCTACCTGTACCCGCAGGCGGAGTTTCCCTACTCGCGCCTGGTGAACGAGAACCATCATCGATCTCGTGCCGATGGCGAGTTCGAGATCACCGACACGGGAGTGTTCGATGGCAATCGATTCTTTGAGGTCTGGGTCACCTACGCGAAGCGAGGTGCCGACGAGACAGCCGTGCGAATCGAGGTCGCCAACCGAGGGCCTGGGACCGCCTCGCTCCACCTGTTGCCGCAACTGTGGTTTCGCAATTCGTGGTCGTGGCGTGAGGGGGCGGCCCGGCCGTCGATTGCGCGGCGCGACGCGCACACAATCGCCACAACGCACGAGTCGCTCGGGCCGATGGAACTGCGGATCGCGGAGCGCGATTCCACCTGGCTCTTCACCGAGAATGACACCAACGAGCCGCGGCTGTTTGGCACGCCGGCGCGCGCGCCGGGAGCGTGCGGCTTCAAGGACGCCTTCCACGATCGCGTCGTCCACGGCCTCGAAGCCGCCTGCAACCCGAATCCAACGGGAACCAAGGCGGCAGCGTGGATGGTGCTCGAACTCAAGCCAGGCGAGCGGCGCACGATCGACCTTGTGCTCGCACCCGCGACCAGCACGCTCACGCCGGCCGATGTACCGGCACTCATGGTGCTGCGCGCGAAGGAGGCCGACGACTTCTGGCGGCAGCAGCACGCCGGCGTCACGACCGCGGACGCGCGCCAAGTGCAGCGCCAGGCGTATGCGGGAATGCTGCTCTCCAAGCAGTACTACGAGTACGACGTGCGGACATGGCTCGACGGCGACCCCGCGCAGCCGCCTCCGCCGACAGCGAGACTCGGCGGGCGCAATGCATCGTGGCGCCATCTGTCGGCGTCCAGCGTGCTCACGATGCCCGACACCTGGGAGTACCCGTGGTTCGCGGCGTGGGACTTTTCATTGCAGTGTGTGGCGATCGCGCCAGTCGACTCGGATTTCGCCAAGTACCAGCTCACGAAGCTTCTGACCGACCACTACATGCATCCGGAGGGCGCTCTCCCCGCGTACGAGTGGGCGTTTGGCGACGCCAATCCACCGATCCACGCCTGGGCCGTGTGGCGAACATTCCAGATTGACCGAGCGCGGCACGGCGCGGCGGACCATGAGTTCCTGGCCTCGTCATTCTGCCGCCTCCTCATCAACTTCACTTGGTGGGTGAATCGAAAGGACTCGCACGGCAAGAATCTCTTCGAGGGCGGCTTCCTCGGGCTGGACAATGTCGGCGTCTTCGATCGTTCGCAGCCGATTCCGGGCGGCGGCTCGCTGCTGCAGGCCGATGGCACCAGTTGGATGGCGATGTACGCGCTCACGATGATGCGCATGGCGATCGAGCTGGCCACAGTGCGCCCGTTCTTCCAGGACCTCGCCGCCAAGTTCTTCGAGCACTTCCTGCAGATCGCCGAAGCAATGGCCAAGCTGGGGCAGAATGGGGCGGGGGCCACGGGAATCGCGGGCAGCGCGGGCAGCGCGGACGGCGCGGGCAGCGACCAGTCCGGCCTCTGGAACGAGCAGGACGGCTTCTACTACGACATCCTTCGACACCCCAATGGGTCGATGCAGCCACTCCGCATCGAGTCAATCGTCGGGCTCATCCCACTGTTCGCCGTCGAGACGATCGAACCCGAGACACTCGCCAGACTCCCCATGTTCCGCGAGCGCATGGAGTGGTTCCTCAAGAATAGGCCCGAGATGGCGGCGCAAGTCTCGCGGTGGACGGAGCCGGGCCGAGGGGACCGTCGATTGCTGTCGCTGCTCCGCGGGCACCGCATCAAGTGCCTGCTTCGCAAGGCGCTGGACGAGACTCGTTTCCTCTCGCCGCACGGCGTGCGGTCACTCTCGCGAGTGCACGCCGAGCACCCGTTCGTGCTGGACGTGGCCGGCTCGCGGTCCACCGTCCACTACGAGCCCGCCGAGAGTCGCACCGGACTCTTCGGCGGCAACAGCAATTGGCGCGGGCCCGTCTGGATGCCGATGAACTTCCTCCTCATCGAGAGCCTCCGCAAGTTCCACCACTACTACGGCGACGACTTCAAGGTGGAGTGCCCCGTTGGCTCCGGAACGCAGCTGACCCTGGCGCAAGTCGCCGAGGAGTTGGTGCGTCGCGTCTCGACGCTCTTCCTGCCCGAGGGCGAGGACGGGCGGGGCCCACGACCATCAATGCCCGAGGCGATGTGGCCCGGTTACTCCAAGGACCCAACGCTTCGAAACCTCATCAACTTCTACGAATACTTCGACGGCGACACCGGCCGCGGCTGCGGCGCCAGCCACCAGACTGGCTGGACCGGTGCGATCGGCAAGCTGCTTTCGCCGCCGGGCGCGCATCGAGACGGTTGCCTGGGGAACTAGCGGCGAGAACCGGGGAGGGACCCTGGCCCAAGTCACCGCCTCCGTCCCCGTACGACCCTCACCATTCCAGCGGCCCTCGCCGCGGTCGCACGCGCTTCCTTCACCGACTTCCCAATCGCCAACGCCACTCCCATCCGCCGGTACTTCCGCAGCGACGGCTTCCCGAAAATGCGCACCGCAACGCCTGGGATCGCCAGCGCGTCCGCCACGCCTCGATACGACGGCTCGCTGGTGCAGCCAAACGGCGCCAGGATGACGGCACTGGCACTTGGCCCGCGATACACGATGCGCGGAATCGGCAGGCCAAGTACGGCGCGAAGGTGCAGTTCAAACTGACTGAGGTCCTGCGAGATCATCGTGACCATGCCCGTGTCATGCGGACGCGGCGAGAGTTCGCTGAAGATGACTCGATTGCCCTTGACGAAGAACTCCACGCCAAAGATGCCAGCGCCCTCCGGCCCCGCGATGCGATCGGTGATCAACTTCGCCATGCGTTGCGCCTCCCGCACCAGCCCAGGCTTCATCGGGCACGGCATCCACGACTCCTGGTAGTCGCCGCGCTCCTGTCGATGGCCGATCGGTTGCACAAACACCGTTGCCGATCCGCCGCGCCAGGCCCTCGAAGCGCTCGCCCGCTGCTTCACGGTGAGCAGCGTGATCTCGTAATCAAAATCGATGAATTCCTCGACGATGACCACCTGCTTGTCGCCCCGCATCCCCTTGAGCGCGTACTTCCAGGCCTTGGCGATGTCTGCGGGAGTCCGGGCCACCGACTGCCCCTTGCCGCTGGAGCTCATCACTGGCTTGATGACGCAGGGGAGGCCGATTCCGCGCGTCCCGCCGCCTCCACGTCGATCAATCCCAGTGATCGCCGCCCGCAGGGCCGCCTCGCTGTCCGCGTAGGCAAATCGAGCCGTCGGCAATCCCAGTTGCTCCGCTGCCAGCGAGCGAATCGCGTCGCGATTCATCGTCAGGTGCGCAGCCATCGCGGATGGAATGACCGTGGTCCCGCCGCGTTCCAGCTCCAGCAGCGCCTCCGTTCGAATCGCCTCGATCTCGGGCACCACGAAGTCGGGAGCATGCTCGCGAGCCAGCCGCTTGATCGCCACGCCGTCCAGCATGTCGATGACCGCGCACTCGTCCGCCACCTGCATGGCCGGCGCGCCCGCGTATCGATCCACCGCAATGACCCGGCACCCCAGCCGCTTGGCGCAGATCACGAACTCCTTGCCCAGTTCGCCCGAGCCGAGCAGGAGGATGGTGGGCTGGCGAGTGGTGAATCGTCGCTTCTTGGCGGCCATGGCCCACGAACGATAGGGCAATCATTTCGCCGCCCGGGACTGACCCAAGACTTGAAAGTCGGGGCGGCCGGATTTGAACCGACGACTTCTTGCTCCCACAGCAAGCGCTCTACCACACTGAGCTACGCCCCGCCGGGTCGAGGAGTCTAGCGCGGCCGACGCCTCCTTGAGTTGGCGATCCATTCGAGAAAAACTCAAATGAACCGCCAACTCGGAGGGGTTGCGCCACGCGCCGCCTCACCCGTTACCGATCCCCCTCCCCACCAACCATTCTCCCCAGCCGCCGCAGTTGCGGAATCCGCCACGCGACGGCACCCACCACCACGAGCGTGCCGACGCCTCCCGTCACCACGCTCAGGACGGGGCCGATCCAGGCCGCGACCAGTCCGCTCTCGAACGCGCCCAGTTCATTGCTGGACTCGATGAACATGCTGTTGACGCCGGTGACTCGGCCGCGCAGTCGATTGGGCGTGCGCGTCTGCACCAGGACATGCCGCACGATCACGCTCACGTTGTCCAGCGCACCGCTCATGATGAGGGCCACGCTGGACACCACCATGCTCGTGCTCACGCCGAACACGATCATGCATGCGCCGAATCCGGCGACGCACCAGAGCAGTGTCGGTCCGGCGCGCTGCAGCGGGGGTCGATGCGCCATCCACACCGCGCACAAGAAGGCTCCGATGAAGGGGGCCGCGCGCAGGAACCCGTACCCGACTGGGCCGGTGTGCAGGATCTCGTCGGCGTACAGGGGCAGCAGTGCCGTCGCGCCACCAAGCAAGACGGCCAGCATGTCCAGGCTGATGACTCCCAGGATGAGCTTCTCCCGCCAGATGTGTCGAACACCCTCCATCAGTTCATGCATCGAGAATCGCGCCGTGCTCTGGGCCTCGTCTCGCGGCTCAACCAGCCCGATCGTGACGCTGAAGATCATGGTGAGCGCCGCCACGCCGATGTAGTTCCACACGACCGATCCCGTCGCCGCGATCATGCCACCGGCGATCAACGGCCCGGCGATCGCGGCGGCCTGGAAAAAGGTGCTGTTCCACGCGACGGCATTCTCGAAGCGCTCGACCGGCACGATGAGCGGAAGCAGGCTCGCTCGCGCGGGCCCGTTGAACGCCCGGATGGTTCCCGAGAGGAAAAGCAGCACATAGAGCCATTCGATCCGCACCGACCACCACGCCGCCGCGGCGAATGCGAGGGCTCCAATCGCGAAAAGAAATTGCGTGGCGGCGACAATGCGCTTGCGATTGTGGTGATCTGCGAAATGTCCCGCGAAAATCGCAAATGCAATCACAGGAAGTGCTCGCGCCACTCCGCAGTAACCCAACGCCAGCGCGCTGTGCGTGCGTTCCCACACTTCCCACAGAATCGTTGCGGTAAGGATCTGCAGGCCAGTGCTGCTGCACACAAAACCGGCAGCGAAGAGCTGGTAGTTCCTGAGTCGAATCGCAGACGGGGGGGTCAAAGGGTGCCCAACGATAGGCGTGTTGAATGGTTGGTGGAGTACCTTGGCCGTTCGTGTGGGCTGGTGCCATGAAAAGTGGCGCGTTGCTTCTCGCGGCACTGTGTGTTTCGTGCGGTGAGTCGGGTCCGTCGCCGGATCCCAGCGCGACTACCGTTCATCCATCCAACGACACGCCGCGCGCGCCGGCCACTCCTGGCCCCGCGCCAAGAATCAAGATCGAATCGATCGAGTGTCCGCCTGGCACGCCCCCGCTGGTTCTTGATGCGGTGGAGGAGGCCATCCGCCGGGCCACGGGATCGACAGCGACCGTCGACGACTGCATGGCACTCGCGCGCACGCTGCAAGCGAACGCGCTGGAATCGCAGGCACTCATCGTGTGGACGGCCGTGGCTGACTCGCCAGCCGTTGCCGCGAGCGAGCTTGCCGGCGCTCTCAAGGGCCAGGCTCGATGCCTTCGAAGCGCGGGCGACCCCGCCGCGACGGCGGCCATCGATGCTGCGGCCGACGCACTGCCCGCAGACCCATGGGCACTGGTGGCCAAGGGGGAGTGGGCGCTGGAGGACGGCGAGACCGAGGTTGCGATCGCCGCGTTCGATGAGGCTTTGAATCGATCGCCCAACCACTCCTGGGCCAGAGCCGGTCGCGCGCGAGCGGCACTCGATGCCGGCGACGGCGCGACGGCCGAGTCCTTGCTTCGTCCGTTGGCGACGACGTCGCCGTGGCACGCGTCGCTGCTTGACGCGGCACTCGCGATGCAGGGGAGGCCCGCGGAAAACGTGCACGCGGGCGGCGCGCCGGGTGCCGCCACGCGACCGCCGAGCGAGGACCCATTCGACTTGGCGCTCGGTGCGGCACGAGCGACCCGGGAGGCCGTCATCGGGAGGGTCGACGAGGCCTACGACGCGCGGCGATTTGACCAGGCGATGGCGCTCGCACGTCGAGCCTTGGAGCTGTTGCCCCGCGATCCACTGGCCTTCGACCGACTCGCGCGTGTGCAGGCCGCCACCGGTGACGTGCCCGGGTGCGCGGACACGCTGCTGCGTGCCTGCGCCATCGCACCAAACGACTTTGGATCGCGACTCAATGCCGGCAGCCGACTGCTTGAACTCAAGCGCCCGGAGGATGCCGTGGCGCACCTTGAGGCCGCTTGCGCACTTGCGCCCGATCAGGCCGAGGCAAGGCGCCTCTGTGGCATCGCGTACGGCGCGGTCGGCCGCCACGGCGACGCAGTGAATGCCCTTGAGCCATTGGAGCGCAATCGACAGCTGCAGGATGTGGCGTCTCGACTGGCGCTGGCCATGTCGCTTGCCCAATCCGATCGCGCGAAGGATGCCGAGTTCGTGTCGTTCCAGGTGCTGAGTGGGTCGCGCACGAACGAGACCGCGTGGCTTGTGCTTTCAGACTCGATCCGGCGGCAGGGTGACCTGGCACGCGCAGCGGCGACTGCGCGCAAGGGTCTGGAATTCGTGCCCAAGAGCGCCAATCTCCGCGCGATGGTGGCCCGTTGCACCAAGGAGGCACAGGGTGGTTGACGCGCCACCGCCACCGCCGGCCGCGGTCGCGGTCGCGCAAATCGCGCAGGTCGCGCCGGTCGCACAAATCGCGCCGGTCGCGCAGGTCGCGCCGATGTCGGCGCCGGAGCCAATCATGGAAGCGGTGGAGCTGACTTCGCCCACCTTCACGTGGCACACCGGGGCTGAAGGGAAGTTCCGCATGCCAGAGAGCATCGGCGGCGGCGTCGCACTGATCGATGCGGAGGGCGACGGAGACCTGGACCTGTTCTTCGCTCAGGGTGGATCGATCGTCGCAGCGGGACAAGCGGGCGCAGCCGAGGAGTCGAGGGCAGCGCCACGTTGCGCGCTGTGGCGAAACGACGGCGACTGGTCGTTCACGGACATCTCCAAGGAGAGCGGGGCCGACATCCCGGGGTATGCGATGGGAGTGGCCGCAGGGGACCTCGATGGGGACGGCGATCGGGAGTTGGTGGTGGCCAGGCTCGGGGGCGTCGATGTCCTCTGGAACGAGTCCGAACCGGTCGCCGGTGATGGCGCCAACGTCCGCGGGACCATTCGATTTCGCCCGGAGCCCGCGCGCGGGGTCGCGGCAGGCACGTGGCCCAGCGTGGTGCATCTCGCTGACATCGACCGCGATGGCGACCTCGACCTCTTTGTCGGGAGGTATCTGGAATGGACCGCCGGCGCCGAGCCACCGTGCGAAGGGCCCGATGGGCGACGCGACTACTGCAGTCCACGATCGTTCAATGCGCCGAGTGCGTCCAGCCTCTACCGGAACGACGGGTCGGGGTCGTTCCAGCACGTGGATGGTTGCGGGATCGATTCGCTCCAGGGCACCGCCCTCGGTGCTGTCGCCGCAGACTTCACTTCCGACGGTCGCACCGACCTCTTCGTTGCCAACGATTCGCTGCCCAATCGCTTGTGGGTCCAGCAGCCGGACGGCACCTTTCGCGACGAGGCGGCGCAGCGAGGGTGCGCCGTGGACCTGGAAGGTCGAGCGAAGGCCGGGATGGGCGTGGGGTGTGAGGACCTTGATGGCGATGGGCAGCTCGACGTGCTCGTGTGCAACCTCGACGGCGAGAGCGATTCCTTGTTCATTCGACGCGGCGACGGATTCCAGGACGTCACCGCACGCTCCGGCTTGCGAGCAACGACGCGGCGAGCCACCCGATTCGGCTTGCTGCTTGCGGACTTCAACGAGGACGGGGTGCTGGACCTGCTTGAAGCGTGCGGCCGCGTCTCCCGGGATCCGCGCGCGACGAAGGACCAGGATCCCTATGCGCAGGCGCCGATCCTCTTGCTTGGCGCGCCAGGGTGTCCGATCTGCCAGCGGTTCGAGGCGCGAGCAGGTGCGCTCGCCAATGCGCCCCAGCGGACGGGCCGAGGCTCCGCGCTTGGCGACCTCGACGGCGACGGTGACGTCGATGCCGTGATCGTCAACCGCGACGCACCTGCGACGCTCCTGCGAAATCTGGGCGACGGCTCCCGAGGCATCACGATCGAGCCGAGACTCAGTTCCGGTGCCCCCGCCGAGGGAGCGATCGTCACCGTTCGGGCGGGAGGTCGCTCATGGACTCGCCTGTGCCAGAGCGGTCGGAGTTATTTCGCCGCCAGCGAGCCGGTCGCGCGGATTGGGCTCGGTGTGAGTGGCCCCGGCGGTGGCCAGGGGACTGCGGCCATCGACTCCATCTCCATCACCTGGCCTGACGGGTCGACGACTCAACACGATGAGGTCGCCATCGACGCCACACCCGGCGCCCGGATGAAGATCTCGAAACCGTGAGCTCGCGAACCAGCGCAAGGTCCGACCGCGGTTATCGGTGAGGATGTGCCCTCCAGGGGCACATCCTCACCGATAACCGCCAGTGGACGTTCGTACGATCGCGCCATGGACCTTGCCTCGGCCCGTCGACTCGCCGCCAACTGCCTGTGCATCGGATTCGAAGGGCATGAGCTCCCCGGCGGCGCCCGCGAACTGCTCTCATCCGGCGTCCGCAACGTCATCCTCTTCTCGCGAAACGTGCGCACGCGCGAGCAGCTGACCAGGCTGATCGGCGACATTCACGACGCCGCCCAGGGGCCGGTCATCGTGAGCGTCGACCAGGAAGGTGGCCGCGTCCAGCGACTTGGTCAGTCGATTGGCGTCATGCAGCTCCCGCCCATGCGTACGGTTGGTGCCGCCGCCGCCGCCGCCGCAGCAGCCGGTGCGCAACTCGCGCGGGACCTCCGGGCGTTGGGGTTCTCGCTCGACTTCGCGCCGGTTGTGGATGTCGACACCAATCCAGCGAATCCCGTCATTGGGGATCGATCATTCTCCAACGACCCTGCGATCGTGGCGCAGTGCGCCGCCGCGTTCATCACGTCCATGCAGTCCGGTGGCGTCGCAGCGTGCGCCAAGCATTTCCCTGGCCACGGCGACACGTCGCAGGACTCGCACCTGGAGTTGCCCCGCCTGCCGCACGCCATGGATCGACTTCGTGCGATCGAGTTGCCGCCGTTCACCGCGGCGATCAATGCCGGCGTCGCGTGCATCATGACGGCGCACGTGATGTTCGAGGCGATCGATCCGGACGTGCCAGCCACGATGAGCCGTCAAGTGCTCTCGGGCCTTTTGCGAGGCGAGCTCGGCTACGACGGCGTCATCATCACCGACTGCCTGGAGATGCAGGCCATCGCCGACCGCTACGACATCGGCGAGGCTGCGCTCCAATCGATGCAGGCCGGGGCGGACTTGGCGCTCTGTTGCCACACGTTGGATCGGCAACGTTCGATCATCGAGCGCGTTGCGGCCGAGGCCACGCGCAGCACCACCTTTGCGTCGCAGCTGGCCGACTCGGCCACGCGAGTCGCGGGACTTCATCGGTTCGCATCGGCCCGCCCCGTCACGCCGACGTGCCGCGGCTGCTCCGTTGCTTGACGGCTTCCCGCAATACGTCGCTGGGTCGACCGACAGGGGAGGGGCGACGTGCACCACCACCTCCGCCACCACCAGCACCACCAGGCCCACCACCACCGCCTGCCGACGTCGATCCAGCGGTCGCCTGCCTCATCCGCGCGAGCGTCTCGGAAGAGACATGGTGTTCCATTCCCTCGGCATCGCGCTCCGCCGCCTTCCTCGGGACCCCAAGCCAGAGCAGAAACGCCAAGACCACTTCGTGACGCTCACGGGCCTCCTGCGCCATTCGTCGGCCGGCGGCCGTCAAGCCGACCGGCCCCCTCGGCACCCTGCGAACCAGCCCACGATCTTCAAGTCGTGCAAGTGCCTGCACCACAGTCACATGGGATACTTCCAGCAGTTCAGCCAACTCGCCAACCCGGCAGGACCCCCCAGGCGAGCCACCCCCGAGTTCTGCGATGGCCTCCACGTAGTCCTCCGCTCGCTCGGTCAGGTGGTCTGATCGGGTCTTGGAAAATCGATTGTCTGATCGTCCCGAGGCCATTGACAAAGTGTAGCCAATGCTACATAATGATGTAGTCATGACTACAAGCAATCGCACAGGTCCTTCGCAAATGACTCGCCGAGAATGGGTTGCAACCGTAGGAGCCACTTGCGGCCTCCTCGGAGTCGGAGTGGGCGCAGGTGGACTCGGCATCGGCGTGGCCACGCTTTCCGGCTGCAACTCCCCCGAGGCGCCGTCATCCGGCGGGCAACTCGTATGCACCGCCCCATTTGTCGGTGACCTCGTCACCCACCTCGCCCGCGGCCTGGACGTCAAGGTCGCGTCGCTCATGGGACCCGGCGTGGACCCACACCTCTATCGACCCACCGCGTCGGATGTCGCGCAGCTCCTGTCATCTCGATCCATCTTCGTGGTTGGACTCGGGCTGGAAGGCAAGATGGGCGAGACCCTCTCCCGAGCCGCTGACTCTGGTCGGCGAGTCGTTGTGCTCGGCGACGCCATTCCCCACGACGACCTCTTCGCCGCCGGGGAGGAGGGGAGCCACGCCGCATGGGACCCGCACGTGTGGATGGATCCGGCACTGTGGTCGATGTGCACCGGGCGCGGCGCGACTGGCGTGATCGACGCCCTCGGCCTGGCCAACACCAAGGTGGCGGCGACGATCCAGATGCAGGCGCGCCTCTACCAAGATCGACTGGCCGCGCTTCGCAACTGGGGCATTGAGAGGACCGGAACGATTCCCGCGGAGCGCCGCGTCATCATCACGTCGCACGATGCGTTTCACTACTTCGGACGCGCCTTTGGCTTCGAGGTCTTCGGCATCCAAGGAGTCTCCACGGAATCCGAGGCTGGGCTGGACGACGTGCGCCGACTCATCGACCTCATTGTCGAGCGAAAGATTCCCGCAGTGTTCGCCGAGAGCAGCGTCGCCGACAAGAGCGTGCAGGCGCTCATCGAGGGCGCCGCGGCGCGCGGGCACAGCGTGAAACTCGGCGGCACACTCTTCGCGGACAGCCTTGGCGAGCCGGGGACGCACGAGGGGACCTATCTTGGCATGATCGACCACGACATCACGACCATCGTCACCGCCCTCGGGGGGTCGATCCACCCGCTGGGCCACGAGGGCCTGCTCTCGCGGCCAGCGACCGCGTAGACGACTGCCGCCACCGACACGCGCCGCAACCGACACGCGCCGCCACCGACACGCGCCGCCACCGACACGCGCCGCCACCACCACGCCGCACCACCACGCTCGACCACTCCACATGCCCCTCATTCACGACACTCCAGCCACGCTTCCAGGCGCCGAGCACGCGGCGGACGCGGCCATCTGCATCCACGACCTCACCGTCGCCTACGACGGCCGTCCCGTGCTGTGGGACATCGACCTCGACTTCCCGCGAGGCAGCATCTGCGGCATCGTGGGCCCCAACGGCGCCGGCAAGAGCACGCTCCTCAAGGCGATCCTCGGCCAGGTGGCCACCACCAGCGGGCGAGTGTTGGTGCATGGTGCGTCGTTTGATGCGCAGCGACGGCTCGTGGCCTACGTGCCGCAGCGAGAGAGCGTCGACTGGGAGTTCCCGGTTCGCGCCGTGGATGTCGTCGCGATGGGGGCCTACCCGCGCATCGGCTGGTTTCGAGGCGTGTCGCGCGCGGTGATCGAGGAAGCCCGATCGGTCCTCGACCGAGTCGGGCTGGCCGACCTCGCCATGCGCCAGATCGGGCGACTCTCGGGAGGCCAGCAGCAACGCGTCTTCCTCGCGCGTGCGCTGATGCAGCGCGCGCAGGTCTACCTGCTGGACGAGCCGCTGGCGAGCGTCGACGCCTCCACCGAGCAAGTGATCCTCGGCGTGCTGGGCGAGCTTCGTCACGAGGGCCGGACGATCATCGCGGTCCACCACGACCTCGCCACGGCCGCGCAGAGCTTTGACTGGTGCGTGCTCCTCAACCTGCGCGTGATCGCGTCCGGCCCCACCGCGACGACGCTCACCGAAGCCAACGTCGCGCGGACGTACGGCGGTCGACTCACCATCCTCTCCGAGGCCGCGGAAGCGCTCCGCCAGGCCGCCAGCCGAGGGAGCGCGTGATCGATTGGACGACACAGGTCGTCGTGGTCACCGTCAGCCTCCTCGGTGCTGCGGCGGGTGCGGCCGGGACGTTCGTGCTCCTGCGCCGCCGCGCGCTGCTGGGCGACGTGATGAGCCACGCTGCGCTTCCGGGCGTCGCGCTTGCATTCATCGTGGGGACCGGCATTGGCATGGGTCGATCACTCCCGGCATTGGCCATCGGCGCGGCCGCGACGGCGCTGGCGGGCGCGTGGAGCGTCTCGTGGATTCGCCGACAGACGCGGCTGCGGGACGACGCCGCCATGGCCATCGTGCTCGGCTGCTTCTATGGGCTCGGCGTGGCGCTGCTGGGCATCGTGCAGTCGATGCCCCAAGGACAGCAAGCTGGGCTGACACACCTGCTGCTGGGCCACGTCGCCAGCATGACCAGGGTCGACCTCTGGTCGGTGCTCCTCGGCGCAACCGTCGTGCTGCTCTTCGTGGTCGCACTCTTCAAGGAGTGGCGACTCCTTTGCTTTGACGAGGCATTCACCCGTTCGATCGGTCGGCCGGCCACCCGCCTGGATGCGCTGCTCATGGCCACGCTGGGAGTGGTCATCGTCGTCGGCATGCAAGCCGCGGGATTGCTGGTGGTCGTCGCGCTCCTCATCACGCCCGCCGCTGCCGCACGCGCGTGCACGGTGCGGGCTGGGTGGATGGTGGCGATCGCGGCCGCGATCGGTGCCGCGAGCGGCGCAGGCGGCGCCCTGCTCTCGTCGTCCGCGCCCGACCTGCCGGCCGGGGCGCTGTGCGTGTTGGTGGCCTGCGCGGCGTTTGGCATCGCACTCTGCGTTGGCCCAGCCGAGGGAGTGCTCTGGAGAGGACTTCGCCGTTGGAGGCTCGAGGCGCGGGTGCGGCGCGAGCACCTCCTGCGCGCCATGTGGGAACTGTCCGCGCCTTCCGCCGGGCCGGCTCGCGACCGGCAGGCACTCCTGGCCCGCACACCGGTGAGCGTCGCCTCGCTCTTGCAGAGACGAACCTGGAGCGGACCTCGGCTGCAGGCACTCATCCGTCGCGAGGTGCGGATGGGCAACATGCGCTGGGGCGGCGCCCACGACCGCGTCTCGCTCACGCCGCCGGGCGCCGCCGAGGCTCGATCCGTCGAGCGCATCCACCGATTGTGGGAGGAGTACCTCACGCGACGGGCCGACATCGCTCCCAGCCACGTCGATCGAGACGCCGACGTCATCGAGCACGTGCTCGGGCCAGAACTGGTCGCACAGCTGGAACGCGACCTTGACCGCCGCGGCGGGGGAGCACTCGCCTGATCATGCCGCTGCGCGTGTTCACGCCCGAGATCGACGGCTGGATCGTCGTGGTCGGCGCCTTGGCCGGCGCGGCGTGCTCCATCCCAGGCACGTGGCTCCTGGTGCGAGGGCGGCTGATGGCGGGCGACGCCGTGACGCACGCCGTGCTTCCAGGCATCGCGGGCGCCTTCATCGCCTTCCAATCGCGTGATCCGCTCCTCATGCTTGCCGGCGCAGCCATCAGCGGCATCGCCTGCCTCCTCCTCGCCGTGGTCCTGGAACGGGCGCTCCGGGTCGATCGTGGGGCCGCGCTCGGCGTGGCGTTCTCTGCGTTCTTCGCCATCGGCCTGGTGCTCATCGTGCAAGGGGCCGACCGGGTGGACCTTGATCCATCGTGCGTCCTCTACGGCGCGCTCGAGCTGGCACCCATCGACTCGGTCTCGTTTGGGCTGTTCGCCCCAGGCGGGCCGATCATCTCGATTCCACGCGCCGTGCCGACACTCCTCGTCGCACTCGCCGCCTGCGCCATCGCGTCGTGGGTCCTGTTCAAGGAACTCCGGCTCGGCGCGTTCGACCCTGGATTCGCGGCGGCGATCGGTGCGCGCCCGCTGCTGATCGACCTCCTGCTCGCCGCGCTGGTGGCGATGGTCAGCGTGGCCGCATTCGAGAGTGTGGGCTCGATCCTCGTCGTCGCACTGCTCGCCGCGCTCCCTGCCGCCGCCCGGATGCTCTCAAGCCGAGTAGGGACGATGCTGCTGCTCGGTCCGGGACTCGCGATCGCCGCCAGCGTGGCCGGCCACTTCGTCGCGGTGGCCGTGCCGCCGCTCTTCTCCGACCGGCTTGGCGACACGTCGAGCGCCGGCACGATGGCACTCATGAGCGGGCTCATCTTCCTGGCGTGCGCGCTGCTCGGTCCCGAGCGTGGCATCGTGCTGCGCGTCGCCCGCCAGCGCCAGCTGCAGGAGCGCATCGCGCGCGAGGAGCTGCTCGCCCTGCTCTGGAGAAGCCAGGAGCGAGGCCTTGCGGTCGAGGTCCAAGACATCCGCAGGCACTTCGTGACGATGGCGGTGGGACGTCGCGCTTCCGGCAGGGCGGTGAGATCGCTGTCGCAGCGCGACTGGGTCACCTCGTCCAACGACAGGCTGGCACTCACGACGTCCGGCGAACGTGAGGCCGCGCGCGTCATTCGGTCGCACCGGCTCTGGGAGTCGTACCTCGCGGAGCAGGCATCGATCCGGCCCGATCACGTGCACGCCACCGCCAGCCGCCTCGAGCACGTGACCGGTGACGACCTCGCCGCACAACTCGCCACGGAGACCAACGCCACGTTGGACCCGCATGGGCAGCAGATTCCGCGCGAGTGAGCCGGAAGGGCGATCAGGTGGACTTCGGATGCGCCACGGGGAACAGGCATCGAGTGCCACTTCGTGACTCGCGAGCCATCTCCTCCACGGTGGTGTTTCCGTAGTGGCGCTCCAGGAGCGCCGCCGCGGCATCGATGGAACTGTGGAGAGGGCAGAGGTTCTTGCCGTGGCCCGGGATTCCAAGCGGACACTCCGTGATCCGGCAGATCGGGTCGACCGCATTGATGACCTCGAGGAGCGAGATCTTTTCGGGTGCGCGCGCGAGCAAGAAGCCGCCATTGGGGCCGCGCTGGCTCAGCACGATTCCTTCTCGGGCAAGGTCCTGCAGCACCTTGGAGATGTATCCGGCGGGCACCTTCGTCTTCTCGGCGATCGCTGCCGCCGTGCAGTGGGATTCCGGGCTCGTCGCGAGGTGGACGATGGCTCGAAGGGCATATTCAGCAGTGCTGCTCAGCATGTCGGATAAGGACCTCTACAAGTAGATAGTAGTTCCCGTTCCTTTCCTGCGGGATGGCTCGCGCGGGCCGAACGCAAGAATCCGAGGTGAATCTCAGTCGCGGCGGGACCCCGAGTACCCCAGCAGCCGAAGCGCATTGAAGGCGACCAGGACCGTCGATCCCTCATGGAGGACCACCGCGACACCGAGGCCGACCCAGCCGGCCGAGGCGGCGATGACCAAGAGCCCAACGACGCCCAGCGATATGCCAACGTTCTGCCGGATGATCGTGCGAGTCCTTCGCGACAGCTCGAAGGCGAAGGGAAGTGCACTCAGGTCATCGCTCATGAGGGCCACGTCCGCAGCCTCCAGCGCCACGTCGGTCCCGCTCGCCCCCATCGCGATCCCCACGGTCGCGGCGGCCAGCGCCGGGGCGTCATTCACGCCGTCACCAACCATCGCCACTCCCCTGGACTCGCCAAGGAGCCTCTTCACGGCATCGATCTTCTGTTCGGGGAGGAGGTCGGCACGAACTTCATCCACGCCAACGGTCAACCCAATCGCGCGCGCAACTTCGGAGTTGTCTCCCGTGAGCATCACGGAGCGGCGGATGCCGATGGCGCGGAGCCGCGCGATGGTGGCACTGGCGTCGGAACGGGGCGGGTCGGCCACGCACAACGCACCGATGACCTTCAAGCCGAGCACCACCACGGACACCGTCTGCGCGCGAGCCTCGGCGGCCACCACCGCGGCCCGCAGTGCATCGCCAGGCGAGGGCCACTCGGTCCCCGCGATCGCGGCGCGTGGCGACAGGATTGCCGCGCGCTCGCCATTGACGGTTCCGCACACGCCCTTCCCGCGGAGGGCGCGCACCTCCGCGGCGGCACCGCCATGCGCGTTGGGTCCGGCGAGCCCGGCCGCCTCGGCGGCCCGCAAGACGGCGCGGGCCAGGGGATGGGAACTCTGGGAATCCAAGGCCGCTGCGACCTGCAACACCGAATTCCTCGAGTGACCCTCGGCCACCAAGATGTCGGTGACCACAGGCGTCCCGGCCGTCAGCGGGCCCGTCTTGTCGAAGGCGACGGCATCCACGAGGCCAAGCGCCTCCATCGATGCGCCACCCTTGACCAGGATGCCGGCGCGGGCGGCCCGAGCGATGCCGGCGAGGACGGCGCTCGGGGTCGAGATGGCCAAGGCGCATGGTGATGCCCCGACGAGCACGGCCATGGCCCTCGTGAATGCCTCCGGCCAGGAGAAGCCCATCGACATCAACACGCCGATGAGGATCGGCACCGCCACCAGGATCACGGGCGTGTACACGCGCGTAAAGACTTCGGCGGCGCGCTGCACGCGGCCCTTGTTCGCCTGCGACTCCTCCACCAATCGAACCATTCGCGCCATGGTCGACTCGCCGGCGAGCTTCGTCGCCTTGACGATCAGCACCCCATCGCCATTGAGCGTGCCGGCAAACACCGACGCGCCCGCGCGCTTGGTCACCGGCACGCTCTCGCCCGTGATGGGCGATTGATCGACACTGGACTCGCCGCGGTGCACCACGCCATCAACGGGAATCCGCTCGCCTGCGAGCACACGCACGACGTCGCCCACGGCGAGCGCGACGACCGGGACTTCCTCGACCGCGGTGTCCATGGCCATCGGGTCGACCACCCGGGCCGCGACCTCCGGCGTCAGTGCGCCAAGCCCATCGATCGCGCGCCTGGCCCGCTCCGTCGCAAACCCCTCCAGGCCGTGGCCGAGCGAGAAGAGGAAGAGAAGCATCGCCCCCTCCTCGATCTGCCCCACGGCTCCGGCGCCGATCGCGGCCACGACCATCAGGAGGTCGACGTCAAACTGGAATCGCAGCAACTGCTGCAGCGAGGTGAGCACCGCGTGCCACCCGCCTGCGAGCGCGCTGGAGAGGAAGATCCCCGTGACCAAGGGAGCCGGTGCCCCAACCTGGTCGGCCACGAATCCGACCGCAAGCAGCACGCCGCTCACGATCGCACTCAACAAGTCCTTGTCGCCGAGGATCGACTTCCAGAGCGGCATCCGGTGGCCGCGCCCCACGCGCGATGTCCCTGCCCTCGATGCGCACGATCCAGCTCCGCAGTGTGCTCCCACGTGGTTCGCCCGATGTCAGTCAGACCGGGGTCTCGATGCCGAGCGCCCGCAGCGGGCACCACTTGAGGATGCCTGCCATGATGACCGCCAGGCCGACCGCCACCATGACACCGCCCAGCCAGAGTGGCCAATCGCCTTCCATCGCATTGATCATGCGGAGCACGATCAGGAGCCAGCCAGCGCTCTCGATCACGCCGCCGACGATGACGCGGGCGATCGTTCCTCGCTGATCAATGTTGCAGTTGATGGCCATTCAGCCGTCCTTGTGCTTTCGACCCCACTCCAGCGCAGCGGCAGTCACTTCCTGATTGATGTAGTCGATTGCCGCATGGTCCTCTGGCGTGAGCTCCTTGCCCTGCGCCCAGTCTTCCATCCGGTCGCCCGCCTTGGAGACATCATCGTTCAGCTTGGCCACCTTGGCCAGGTCAGCCTCAGTCTGCTCCTTGCCGCGAAGCGACTTCCGGAAGGCCTGCAGCTTCAGCCCGGCCTCGGCCCGAGCGATGGAAAGTTTCTTGAACTCCGCGAACTTGCCAGTCCGTGCCCGCTGCGCGGCGGCGCGCTGGCCCTCCGGCACCTTTTCCAGGGGAACGTCGGGGACCTCCAGGCTTTGCGCAAGGGCGATCGGGGTGACCCACGTGGCCGCGGCGAGCACGAGGAGGGCCCCAAGTCGTTGGATGGCGTCGACACATTTCATGACTCCATGCTACGGATCTCGTGGGGTGGGGGATAGCATGGCCACACCATGATTCCGACCGTACGGAGCGATCGATCAGGCGTCGGCAGCCAGCCCGGGCGTCGCGGCTTTTCCTTGACGGAACTCCTGGTGGTCCTCGCGATCATCATGCTCTTGGTGGCGATCATCGTCATCGCGACCAAGAAGGTGCGCCGCATGTCCAGCATGGCCGGCGACCTTAACAACCAGCGGCAGATCGCGCTGGCGCTGAGTTCATACAGCATGGACTTCAACGGGGCGATCCCCTCCAACCGGACGAGCACCGACGGGAACTTCAACTACAGCCTCAACCCGACGGGCGGGTGCGGAGGGCCGTTCCAGATCACCATCAACGGCGGCAACACCAACGCCGCCACCTACCACTCGTGGACCGCGTCCTTCGGCACCAACATGGCCGGCAGCGAGGAGGTGGAGTATGGGGTCAACTCGCTCACCGCCACGGACTCCAGCCGCAAGGCGCTCTCCAACGGCAAGCTGTGGCCGTACATCGGCGACTACGGCGTGTACCGGAGCCCGCTTGATCCCTCGGCGTGGTTCGAGGGCATGACCTACCAAAACTCAAACTCACGACTCCGCTCGTACTCACTCAATGGCTTCGTCGGGTCCACCGTCCCGGAGGACTCCAGTGAGTGGGCCGGCAAGTGGGACGACTGGTTCTGCGTCAACGGCGTGCCGATGACCGCCACCAACACCACGCGCATCTCGCGCATCCCGCAGCCCGCGAGAACCATCGCGTCGATCGTGGAAGACGACAATGACGGCTACAACTTCAACAACCAGGGTTGGGTGATCGACCCACGGTTCCCCGGCACGCCGCAGGCCACCGGCTGGGAAGGATGGATCGACTGGCCCGCGATGTGGGACCCCACGGCGATCCCCTTCTCCTACATGGACGGGTCGACGGAGGTCTATTCCGTCCAACGCAAGTCGCTGCCCGATGAACTGGAGATCTTTGGGCACCGCTACGCCGTCCCCGCTGACCTGAGCGATCCCATCACCGGGCAGTCCGTCCGGCTCGACTGGGTCTACTTCCGCGATCGACTGCTCCCCGGGATCGTGCCCGAGGGCCCGTACAAGTCGATCGGGTACTGACGTCCGCTCGCGGTTATCGGTGGAAATGTGCCCCCCAGGGGCACATTTCCACCGATAACCGGGCCCGGACCTACCTGCCACCGTCACGCGGCCGGTCCCGATGAAACAGCACCCGGAACAACCACGTCGACGAGCCTTCTCGCTCACCGAACTCCTGGTTGTCCTCGCGATCATCCTGCTCTTGGTGGCGATCATCGTCATCGCCACCAAGAAGGTCCGCCGTATGTCCAACATGGGCGGCGACCTCAACAACCAACGCCAGATCTCGCTGGCACAATCGTCGTACAGCATGGACTACAACGGGGCGATCGCTTCGCCTCGAACTGGCGCCAGCGACTTCACCTTCAACCTGAACCCAGCCGGAGGGTGCGGCGGACCGTTCGTTGGCACCATCAACGGGGGGAACGCGAACGCGGCGCAGTACCACTGCTGGTCCGCGTCCTACGGCGTGCACCTGGTCGGTTCCAGCGAGAAGGAGTATGGGTTGAACACGCTCAACCCCGCCGACTCCAGCCGCAAGGCACTCTCCGCGGGCAGACTCTGGCCGTACATCGGCGACTACGGGGTCTACGCCAGCCCGCTCGACCCCAGCGGACGCATCCGGTCGTACTCGCTCAACGCGTTTGTCGGCGTGACCATCCCCACGGACGCGGCTGGGTTTGGCGGAATGTGGGACGACTGGTTCTGCGTGAACGGCGTGCCCATGAGCGCCACGAACACAACCCGAATCTCGCGGATTCCGCAACCGGCGCGCACGATCATGTCGGTCGTCGAAGACGATAACGACGGCCTGAACTTCAACAACGAGGGCTGGGTGATCGACCCACGATTCCCCGGCACGCCGCAGAGCGCAAGTTGGGGCGGTTGGATCGACTGGCCCGCCCTGTGGGACCCGACCGCCATCCCGTTCTCCTATGTGGACGGGTCGACCGAGGTCTACGCGGTCCAGCGCAGCACGCTCCCCGCGGAGATCGAGCTTTACGGCCACTGGTATGCGCCACCCGCTGACCTGACCGACGCCATCACCGGGCAGGGCGTACGCCTGGACTGGGTCTACTTCAGGGATCGACTCCTCCCGGGCGTCCTCCCCAACGGTCCCTACAGGTCGATCGGGTACTGACGTCCGCTCGCGGTTATCGGTGGAAATGTGCCCCCCAAGGGCACATTTCCACCGATAACCGCAGCCGGACCCTGCCCGAGCCGCTCACACCGCCCGGGATGCTCAGAACTCGCAGTTCTTCGGCGTGCGCGCAAACGGGATGACATCGCGGACATTGGCCATGCCGGTGGCATAGACAATCGTCCGCTCAAAGCCAAGCCCAAAACCGGCGTGTGGCACGGAGCCGTAGCGCCGCAGGTCGCGGTACCCCCAGTAGTCCTTGGGGTCGAGCCCCATCTCCACCATCCGCG